>Ga0058700_1000058_pt1 | contig 78193 bp, 62 predicted proteins | sample AgamicAtAme_FD_71365 | JGI IMG/M metagenome (GOLD analysis project Ga0058700, IMG submission 71365) | Agave microbial communities from Guanajuato, Mexico - At.Am.e | ecosystem: Host-associated > Plants > Phyllosphere > Phylloplane/Leaf | place: Guanajuato, Mexico | collected 2012-06-07 | reverse complement strand
CTTCAGCGGTTCGGTGGCAGAAATAATGCGGCTGTTAATCGGGCTGCCATGGTCCTCACCGGGAGCAGTGCCGGGACACCTGAAGCACTTCTACAGCAATGCCGCGATGCTGAAACTGCCGCCAAGACGGGAGCGGGAGTATGAAAGAGAAGTGAGGCAAAAAAAGCCCAAATACCCTTTTAAAAACAATGCCAGTCACCTTAAGTGACTGGCATTACCCCGGAGGTCGCCTTTTGATTTTGCCGAATGGCGCTAACGCCATCCGACACAATTACTGCTGCTGAGACGCCTGGATGGCGGTCAAAGCGATGGTGTAGACGATATCGTCAACCAGCGCGCCACGCGACAGGTCGTTAACCGGTTTGCGCATGCCCTGCAGCATCGGCCCGATGGAGATCAGGTCGGCAGAACGCTGTACCGCTTTGTAGGTGGTGTTACCGGTGTTCAGATCCGGGAAGATGAACACGGTAGCGCGACCGGCAACCGGAGAGTTCGGCGCTTTGGATTTCGCAACGTCAGCCATTACTGCGGCGTCGTACTGCAACGGACCATCGATCACCAGGTCAGGACGTTTTTCCTGCGCCAGACGGGTCGCTTCACGCACTTTCTCTACATCGCTGCCCGCGCCGGAGTTACCGGTGGAGTAGGAGAGCATCGCCACGCGCGGCTCAATACCGAAAGCGGTAGCGGAATCAGCAGACTGAATCGCGATTTCAGCCAGTTGTTCAGCGGTCGGATCCGGGTTGATCGCACAGTCGCCGTAAACGTAAACCTGTTCCGGCAGCAGCATGAAGAACACGGAAGAAACCAGAGAACTGCCCGGTGCGGTTTTGATCAGCTGCAGCGGCGGACGAATGGTGTTTGCGGTGGTGTGAACAGCACCGGAAACCAGACCATCAACTTCATCCTGTTCCAGCATCAGCGTGCCGAGAACGACGTTATCTTCCAGCTGTTCGCGGGCAACGGCTTCGGTCATACCCTTGCTCTTACGCAGCTCAACCAGACGGGCAACGTAGCTTTCGCGAACCACTTCAGGGTCAACGATTTCGATACCAGTACCCAGTTCAACGCCCTGAGCCGCCGCAACGCGGTTGATCTCGTCCGGGTTACCCAGCAGGACACAGGTCGCGATGCCGCGTTCGGCACAAATCGCAGCGGCTTTAACGGTACGCGGCTCGTCGCCTTCCGGCAGAACAACGCGTTTGCCTGCTTTGCGCGCCAGCTCGGTGAGCTGGTAACGGAAGGCTGGCGGAGAGAGACGGCGGCTGCGCTCGGAAGTGGCGGTCAGGGAGTCAATCCACTGTGCGTTGATGTAGCTGGCAACGTATTCCTGAACGTTTTCAACACGTTCGCTATCGTCAGCTGGAACTTCCAGATTGAAGCTTTGCAGGCTCAGGGAGGTCTGCCAGGTGTTGGTGTTCACCATGAATACCGGCAGGCCGGTAGCGAATGCACGTTCACACAGCTTGCGAACGCTGGCATCCATTTCGTAGCCGCCAGTCAGCAGTAGAGCACCGATTTCCACGCCGTTCATTGCGGCCAGGCAGGCAGCAACCAGCACGTCCGGACGGTCTGCGGAAGTGACCAGCAGAGAACCCGGGCGGAAGTGTTCCAGCATGTGCGGAATGCTGCGCGCGCAGAAAGTCACGGATTTCACGCGGCGGGTTTTGATGTCGCCTTCGTTGACGATAGTCGCATTCAGGTGACGTGCCATATCGATTGCACGCGTGGCAATCAGATCGAAGCTCCACGGAATCGCGCCAAGTACCGGCAGCGTGCTGTTTTCCTGCAGTTTTGCTGCATCGACGTGCACAACTTTCGCTTTGGAAGAGTCATCAAAAATTTCTGACAGATCCGGGCGGGTACGGCCCTGATCGTCAACCGGCGCGTTCAGTTTGTTAACGATAACGCCGGTGATATTGGTATTTTTTGCGCCGCCGAAGCTGTTGCGGGTCAGTTCGATACGCTCTTTCAACTGATCCTGCGTGTCAGTGCCCTGAGACATAACAAACACGATTTCAGCGTTCAGCGTTTTCGCGATTTCAAAGTTCAGCGAATCGGCAAACTGGTGTTTGCGGGTCGGCACCAGACCTTCAACCAGCACGACTTCAGCGTCTTTGCTGCTTTCGTGGTAGCGCGCGATGATCTCTTCCATCAGCACGTCTTTCTGGTTGCTGGAGAGCAGCGACTCAACATGGCTCATTTTCAGCGGTTCAGCCGCTGGCAGGCCAGAAGTCGCACGCACGATGGTGGTGGTCTGGTCCGGAGCATCGCCGCCGGCGCGCGGCTGGGCGATCGGTTTAAAGACGCTCAGACGAACGCCTTTGCGTTCCATAGCGCGGATAACGCCAAGGCTGACGCTGGTCAGGCCGACGCTGGTTCCGGTAGGGATCAGCATAATAATACGGGACACGGTTAATCCTCTTTCGTTACCGTCGTTGCAGACGGGTTACAAAACAGCACCGCCAGCGTTGGCTGGCGGTGTGGGTAATCAGGCAGTCAGGCGGCTCGCGTCTTGCGCGATAACCAGTTCTTCGTTGGTCGGGATAACAACGGCAGGACGGGTGCCTTCTTTGTTGATAAAGCCAGACTTGCCGAAACGGGCAGCCAGGTTACGTTCGTGGTCAACTTCAAAACCCAGTACGCCCAGACGGCCCAGTGAGAGTTCACGTACCATTGCCGCGTTTTCACCGATACCACCGGTGAAGACAACGGCATCCAGACGGCCATCCATCAGCGCAGTGTAAGAACCGATGTATTTTGCCAGGCGGTGGCAGTAAACATCCATCGCACGTTTGGCGTCTTCTTTCTCTTTGTAGTTGTCTTCTACATAACGGCAGTCGCTGGTGACTTCAGTCAGACCCAGCAGGCCGGACTCTTTGGTCAGCATTTTGTTGATCGCTTCAACGCTCATGCCCAGAGTGTCATGCAGATGGAACACGATAGCCGGATCGATATCACCGGAACGTGTACCCATTACCAGACCTTCCAGCGGGGTCAGACCCATGGAAGTATCAACACATTTACCGTTGCGAATTGCGGAAACAGAACCACCGTTGCCGAGGTGGCAAGTGATGATGTTCAGCTCTTCAACCGGTTTGTTCAGCACTTTGGCCGCTTCCTGAGTAACATAGAAGTGGCTGGTGCCATGCGCGCCGTAGCGACGTACGCCGTGCTCTTTATACAGTTTGTACGGCAGAGCGTACAGGTAGGACTCTTCCGGCATCGTGGTGTGGAACGCGGTGTCGAAGACAGCGACGTTTTTGTCCTTCAGTTTCGGGAAGGATTTCAGCGCTTCAGCGATACCAATCAGGTGAGCCGGGTTATGCAGCGGTGCGAAAGAGGCTGCATCTTTGATGCCCTGAATAACAGATTCGTCGATCACAACAGAGCTGGTGTATTTTTCGCCACCGTGCACGATGCGGTGACCGATAGCAGTCAACTGTGCAGACAGTTCTGGTTTTTGTGCCAGAATAGTGTTAACGATAAAGTTCAGCGCTTCACTGTGAGCGGCACCTGCACCTAAAGCCGCTTCTTGTTTACCGCCATCGATTTTCCACTTGATGCGTGCTTCAGGGAGATGGAAACATTCGGCTAAACCAGAAAGGTATTCGTCACCGTTAGATGCATCGATGATGGCAAATTTCAGCGAGGAACTACCGCAGTTCAGAACCAGTACTAACTTACTCGACATGGAAGTACCTATTTATGATACGTGGCTAAAAAAGGTCAGTGAGTCGCACAGCGTAGCGCAGGTTGACGCTGACATTTATGATTAACATCATGCTGAATATATTTTTTGGCATGATGGAAGAATACATAAGATTTTAAGCTATTTTGCGCAAATTTCAGGCAGTGGCATAATAAGCTTTAAATTTGACGATTTAACAATAGTCGTCTATAGGCCCTGGTCAGGCTGCCACAGGATACCTGATACCAGGTGGGATTGACAAAAAATTTTAACGTTGTCATCCGTAGTTGTTGTTTTGCACAAATTTTTTAATTTTTATATGTGAAGTTGAGGTAAGACCATGTCCACTTCTGAGAATCGACCCGTTAGTTTCTTCAGTTTGTTTCGTCGGGGTCAGCGCTATGCGAAGACCTGGCCCATGGAAAAACGCCTCGCTCCGATGTTTGTTGAGAATCGCGTGATCCGCGCAACGCGTCACGCTATCCGCTTTATGCCGCCGCTGGCGGTCTTCACGCTGTGCTGGCAAATCGCGCTTGGCGGTCAGCTTGGCCCGGCAGTGGCAACCGCGCTGTTTGCCCTGAGCCTGCCAATGCAGGGGCTATGGTGGCTGGGTAAACGCTCCGTCACGCCGCTACCGCCTTCGATCCTGCACTGGTTTTACGAAGTGCGCGGCAAACTCCAGGAAGCGGGACAGGCGCTGGCGCCGGTCGAAGGCAAACCTGATTATCAGGCGCTGGCAGACACTCTTAAACGTGCTTTCAAACAGTTGGATAAAACATTTCTTGATGATCTGTGACGCCATCAGGAATCGCAGTCTATATAAAAGAAGGCATCCTTGCGGTGGCTTCTTTTTTATTTTCATTTGGATCTACGCAACACCCCCGGCAAATCAAGAAAGCCATCGTTTTCAGCATGTAAACTCGAAACATCTTATTTAAAGCGCCGATGAGCCACAGGAGTCGAAAGATGGAAATGACTAATGCCCAACGTCTGATCTTATCCAATCAGTATAAAATGATGACCATGATGGATCCGGCGAATGCAGAACGCTACCGCCGTTTACAGACCATTATTGAGCGTGGCTATGGTCTGCAAATGCGCGAGCTGGATCGCGAGTTCGGCGAGCTGAAAGAAGAAACCTGCCGCATTGTTATCGATATCATGGAGATGTATCACGCGCTCCATGTCTCCTGGACCAACCTGAAAGACGCCAATACCATTGATGAACGCCGTGTGACTTTCCTTGGCTTTGACGCGGCAACGGAAGCGCGTTACCTCGGCTATGTGCGTTTTATGGTGAATATTGAAGGCCGCTACACCCATTTCGATGCCGGTACGCACGGCTTTAATGCGCAAACTCCGATGTGGGAAAAATATCAGCGCATGCTGAGCGTATGGCACTCCTGCCCGCGCCAGTATCATCTGAGCAGCAACGAAATTAATCAGATTATCAACGCCTGAGGAGGTGAGTGTGCAGTGCAAAGGATTTCTGTTTGATCTGGATGGTACGTTGGTTAATTCTCTGCCCGTTGTTGAGCGGGCATGGTGTAGCTGGGCCGACAGGTTTGGCATCGCGCATGATGAAGTGCTGAATTTCATCCATGGCAAACAGGCGATTACCTCGCTGCGTCACTTTATGCCGGGGAAATCGGAGGAGGAGATTGCCGCCGAGTTTACCCGGCTGGAAGCCATCGAAGCGGCGGATACCGACGGGATCGCCCCGTTGCCGGGCGCTATCGCATTACTGGAGCACCTCGATTCGGCAGGCATTCCATGGGCGATTGTGACCTCCGGTTCCGTGCCGGTTGCTCACGCCCGTCACCGCGCAGCTGGTCTGCCTGCGCCGGAAGTGTTTATCACTGCCGAGCAGGTTAAGCAGGGTAAACCTGCTCCGGATGCTTATCTGCTTGGCGCAGAGCGGCTGGGGCTGGCGCCACAGGATTGCGTGGTGGTTGAAGATGCCGCTGCAGGCGTTTTGTCCGGGCTGGCGGCAGGATGCCATGTCATTGCGGTAAACGTTCCGGCCGATTCTCCCCGGCTTGACGAAGCCGATTTCGTGCTTACCAGCCTCGAAGCGCTGAGTGTTGCGAAGCAGTCAGACGGAACGGCGATTGTCACGCGAAATGCCTGAACCCATGATTTAACCCCACATTTGTGGGGTTTTTTTATGGCACTATTTTCCCTCCATCAACTGACAAGGATATGTTGTGAACGGTGAACTGATTTGGGTGCTGTGTCTGCTGGCGATTACCGTTGTGCTTTTCGCAACGGGGAAAGTACGCATGGATGCGGTGGCGCTGTTTGTGATTGTCGCCTTTGTCTTAAGCGGCACACTCACTCTGCCCGAGGCCTTTTCAGGTTTTAGCGATCCCAATGTGATCCTGATTGCCGCACTGTTTATTATCGGCGATGGCCTGGTACGCACCGGTGTGGCGACGAATATGGGCGCCTGGCTGGTTGATATGGCTGGCAGTAGCGAAGTGAAAATGCTGGTACTGCTCATGTTTACCGTTGCCGGGCTGGGCGCTTTTATGAGTTCTACCGGTGTGGTGGCGATTTTTATACCGGTAGTCATGAGCGTTTCGCTACGCATGCAGATTTCGCCTTCGCGTCTGATGATGCCGCTCAGTTTCGCCGGGCTTATCAGCGGTATGATGACGCTGGTGGCAACGCCGCCTAACCTGGTGGTGAACAGCGAACTGTTACGAGAAGGCATGGAAGGGTTCGGCTTTTTTAGCGTGACGCCGCTGGGCCTGGTGATCCTGCTGCTGGGGATCATCTATATGCTGCTGATGCGTTTTATGCTGAAAGGGGATGATGAGCAAGCGCAGCGTGACGGCTGGAAGCGCCGTTCGTTTCGTGAGTTGATTAAAGAGTACCGCCTTACCGGGCGGGCGCGCCGCCTTGCTATTCGTCCCGGCTCTCCTTTGATCGGCCAGCGCCTTGATGATTTGCGGCTTCGCGAACGCTATGGCGCGAATGTTATCGGCGTTGAACGCTGGAGGCGTTTTCGGCGGGTAATTGTCAACGTCAACGGTGTCTCCGAGTTCCGTGCCCGCGACGTTCTGCTGATCGACATGTCTGCTGCTGAGGTGGATTTGCGTGAATTCTGCGCCGAGCAGTTGCTGGAACCCATGGTGCTGCGCGGTGAATATTTTTCCGATCAGGCGCTGGATGTCGGAATGGCGGAAGTGTCGTTAATTCCGGATTCTGAACTGATCGGTAAGACGGTTCGCGAAATTGGTTTTCGTACCCGCTACGGCTTAAACGTGGTTGGCCTGAAGCGCAACGGCGAAGCGATTGACGGCGCGATTACGGATATCACGCTGGAACTGGGCGATATTTTCCTGGTCGTTGGTAACTGGAAACTGATCCGTCAGTTGGGCTCTCACGGACGCGACTTTGTTGTGCTCAATTTACCGGTTGAAGAGAGCGCTGCTTCGCCTGCTCACAGCCAGGCACCGCACGCGATTTTTTGCCTGGTGCTGATGGTCGCCCTGATGCTTACCGATGAAATTCCCAATCCGATCGCTGCGATTATCGCCTGCATGCTAATGGGGAAATTCCGCTGTATTGATGCTGAAAGCGCCTACAAGGCCATTCACTGGCCGAGCATTATTCTGATTGTCGGGATGATGCCGTTTGCGCTGGCGCTGCAAAAAACCGGCGGCGTGGATCTGGTGGTTAAGGGGTTGATGGATATCGGCGGCGGTTACGGGCCGCACGTAATGCTTATCTGCCTGTTTATCATGTGCGCGGTCATCGGGCTGTTTATCTCGAACACCGCCACTGCGGTGCTAATGGCGCCGATTGCGCTGGCGGCGGCAAAATCGATGGGCGTTTCGCCGTATCCGTTTGTCATGATGGTGGCAATGGCGGCATCGGCCGCATTTATGACGCCAGTTTCATCACCGGTTAACACGCTGGTGCTCGGGCCTGGCAATTACCAGTTTAGTGATTTTGTTAAGATCGGCGTGCCATTTACGCTGCTGGTGATGGTGGTTTGCGCGGTGCTGATCCCGATGCTGTTTCCGTTTTGACGCATTTGCCGGGGGGCGTTCACCCGGCAAAGAAAACTTACAGCGGCGAATCCTGGCTGATTTCGTCCAGCGATAAATGGAAACTGGGCACAAAGACTTGCATAAAGTAGTCCATTTCCGGGCTGCGCCGGGCATCAAGGGTTTTTTCGAGGCGAGATTTTGCCAGCCCGAATTCATTGTTGCCGGCGGATAGCTCTTCCAGACATTTCAGATAGGCGCATAGTGCATCTGCCTGCTTCACGATCGTTTTTTCTTCCGCACTGTAGTGCTGTTCATCAATCAGCGGTGCAAAAATATCCTGTAACTCTTCCGGCACCATTTCGACCAGTTTTTGCTGGGCAATCTTTTCGATCGCTTTATATTCCTGCGCAATTTGCGAATTGAAATACTTTACCGGGGTGGGCAGATCGCCGGTCAGAACTTCCGATGCATCGTGGTACATAGCCAGCAATGCAATACGCTCGGCATTCAGTTGACCATTGAATTTACGGTTTTTTATCGCCGCCAGCGCATGGGCGACCATCGCCACTTGCAGGCTGTGCTCGGACACATTTTCGGTGCGTACGTTGCGCATCAGCGGCCAGCGATTGATCAGTTTAAGGCGGGAAAGGTGGGCGAAGAAATGACTCTGACTCATAGTTAACCTTGTCTGTGACTGCGACCTGAGTCATTGTGCGCAGAGTGTGGGGGAAGATGCAAATCCTCCCCCGATGGAGATCACTGATGATAACCAGAGAGGAAACGGCCAAAACGGCTGATCGCCATCTCCAGATCGTCTTCGCGAGGAAGCGTCACGATACGTACGTGATCCGGCCACGGCCAGTTGAACGCGGAACCCTGCACCAACAGCACTTTTTCCTGTAGCAGGAAGTCGAGCACCATCTTTTGATCGTCGTGAATATTAAAGCGTTTCGCGTCAATTTTCGGGAACATATAGAGTGCGCCGCTTGGCTTCACGCAGGAAACCCCGGGAATTTCATTGATCAGTTCCCATGCGCGGTTGCGCTGTTCATACAGACGACCGCCCGGCATGATAAATTCACTGATACTTTGGTAACCGCCGAGCGCAGTCTGAATCGCGTGCTGTGCCGGAACGTTGGCGCAAAGGCGCATTGAGGCCAGCATTTCCAGCCCTTCGATATAGCCTTTCGCGTGTTTTTTCGGCCCACTCAGCACCATCCAGCCCTGACGGAAGCCTGCCACGCGGTAGGTTTTTGACAGACCATTAAAGGTAATAGTGAACAGATCTGGCGCCAGTGCGGCGATCGAGTGGTGCTCGGCCGCATCGTAAAGAATTTTGTCGTAGATCTCATCGGCGAAGATGATCAGGTTGTGCTGACGCGCAATCTCAACCACCTCCATCAACAGTTCTTTTGAATAAACCGCGCCGGTAGGGTTGTTCGGGTTGATAATTACAATACCACGGGTGCGTGGTGTGATTTTGGCGCGAATATCGTCAAGATCCGGGAACCAGCCAGCAGATTCATCACACAGATAATGCACGGCTTTACCACCGGAAAGCGACACGGCCGCTGTCCACAGCGGGTAATCCGGGGCGGGAACCAGCATTTCGTCACCGCTGTTAAGCAGCGCCTGCATCGACTGAACGATCAGTTCAGAAACACCGTTACCAATATAGATATCTTCAACGGTCACTTCGCGCATACCGCGCGCCTGATAGTGCTGCATGATCGCTTTGCGGGCTGAATAAAGCCCTTTGGAATCGCAATAGCCTTGCGCGCCTGGCAGGTTACGAATCACATCGACCAGAATTTCATCCGGCGCTTCGAAGCCGAATGGAGCAGGGTTGCCGATGTTAAGTTTAAGAACTTTATTGCCTTCTTCTTCCAGACGCTTTGCTTCTTTCAGAACCGGGCCACGGATGTCGTAACAGACATTATCTAATTTGCTGGATTTTTCGATGGAGGACATGAACCTTTTGACCTTTTAGCTATGGGAGCCACTGCCTGCCGTGGAAGTGAGCACGGAACAATGTACTCCCACGCCCGTCAGTTTTGAAGGGTTAGCAGAAGAAGATTTCGCGGTAACTTTCTCATTGATTAACGTTTTTTTAACTGTTTTCTTTTATTTTTTATTTGTTATTAAACTGTGTTTACGTTAATTTTCAGTTTTTAATATCAAAAATACATAAAAAATTGTAATTTATCGCTAATAAAAACCGTTTGCTTAGTGCGGGTTTAAAAAAGAAGGACGGAAACAGACAGCGAATTCTTCGCAAAATCTGGATGATGGCGAGATGGGATCATGCATTTTGTCTGAGGGGAATGTTTGCGCTGTAAACGCAATGTTAAGCATTATTAATAGTTAGAACGGTTGTCAATTAATAGCTAATTAATATTGAGAATGGGAACTATGTTCGTCTCTAATATTATAAGGAGAGGTCGGACATGATGACAATTGCTGTTTAAGATTATTCGCAATAATGCTTATAAATATAAAGGTTTTAGGTTAAACTCGGAGGGCAAGAAATGGTGCTGAAGTGAAAAAGCCATGCTTTAGTTAAGGGCTATTTCTTAATTTTAGTTGGTTGTTATTATTCAGTTTTACTCCAGTCCGCTTATATAGCCTTATGGTATATGATACATGTGCTATGTATAGCCAGTGATGTGCATAAACAGGTTCTTTTCTTAAAAGCATTCGCAAGGTTTATCACGGTTTATATATCCAGAAGGAATGGAGCATGCGAAATAAAGCCAATGGGTTCAGCTTGCATTAGACAGCGAACTATAAACACGAGAACTTACTGTCAGACTTTGATGAGTCATGACGTTGCTGGATGCACTTTTTAAATGGAATTACTTAATCTTACGAGCACAGCATAAACCCGGGGTACTCTGCGCGAGCAACCCGTAAGTGAAAAAATATGATAAATGCAAATCGTCCGATACTGAATCTCGACCTCGATCTGCTGAGAACTTTCGTTGCGGTCGCTGATCTGAACACCTTTGCTGCGGCTGCTGCTGCGGTATGTCGCACCCAGTCTGCCGTAAGCCAGCAAATGCAGCGGCTGGAACAGTTAGTGGGAAAAGAACTTTTTGCCCGTCATGGGCGTAATAAACTTTTAACCGAACACGGTATTCAATTACTGGGTTATGCGCGAAAGATCTTACGTTTCAATGATGAAGCGTGTACATCGCTGATGTTTAGCAATTTGCAGGGCGTATTAACTATTGGCGCTTCTGACGAATCGGCCGATACCATTTTGCCTTTCTTGCTTAATCGTATTAGCTCGGTATATCCGAAACTGGCGCTGGATGTGCGCGTGAAGCGCAACCCATTATCCGACGATCGTCTTCAGGATCATGACCTCGATCTGGTGGTAACAACGCATCGCTACGGGCAGTTTGATTGCCTGACGTTACGTACATCCCCAACGCACTGGTACTGTTCGGCGGAATATGTTCTGCAGAAAGGTGAGGCCATTCCACTTGTGTTGCTGGATGAACCTAGTGCGTTTCGCGACATGGTGATTAATGCACTCAATAGTGCCGATATTCCATGGCGCATGGCTTATGTGGCTTCAACGCTCTCGGCGGTGAAAGCGGCAGTGAAAGCCGGGCTTGGTGTCACCGCCCGCCCTGTTGAAATGATGAGTCCTGATTTGCGGGTATTAGGTCGCGCTGATGGCCTGCCGCTGTTACCTGATACGGAATATCTGCTGGGCTATAATCCCAATAGCCACAATGAACTGGCGCAGGTTATTTTTCAGGCGATGGAACATTACCAGAACCCGTGGCATTACGGGAATCCAGGGTCTGAAGAAGGTGGGGATCCGCTCATCGTTGAAGGGGATTTTGGCTAACATTTTGCGCCAAAACTGGTAACAAAATGTAAGTGCAAAAATGAACCGCTGGCAGTGAAATCGCTGCCACTGGTTCGTTTTATATCGGAACATTTCCCTGCTGAATTATTGACCCTCTAAATCATATTTCCTTTCAAGAAGTTAACACTCCTCACAGCAATATATCCCTTTATCAACTATAGTCTTTCATGCCTTAAGCTCATGTTAAAAATCAAGCTGGATTGTTGCCGTTTTTTGCGATGAATTAACAAAAGCGTGTCTCAGATCAAGAAAATACTCCCAATGAGGGGGAGGAATCCGGACAAAATCCTGTCAAAATAAGCGGGTAATATCCGGAAAAGCTCACAACGGACACGATTCAACACCTGGTTTTTTCGCGGGTATGTTTGAGGCCGATCAAGAAAACGGCACTAAATGTTAATGAATTGCTGCCGATGTAAACTAATGTGAGGAAACTTTTGTTAAAGTTGACAAAAGGTTATAGAAAGGAGTAAAACCCACATCGTTTAGCTGTTTTCGCCTTTTTTCACAGTTAATGTGTGGTTTTATTCCTCCCCGTGAATCGATGTGGCGTCATCTGCCAGCAAGAGCAGAGGTATTAACGCTACCTTTTGAGTTAAGCAATGCGTATGTCAACATCCACTGAAATCATCGCTCATCACTGGGCATTCGCTATCTTTCTTATTGTCGCCATAGGGCTTTGTTGCCTGATGCTGGTCGGCGGTCGTTTTTTAGGCGGCCGCGCACGCGCAAGGCACAAAAACGTTCCTTTCGAATCCGGTATCGATTCTGTCGGTTCCGCGCGCTTACGTCTCTCCGCCAAGTTCTACCTGGTGGCCATGTTCTTCGTCATCTTCGATGTAGAAGCGCTTTACCTCTATGCATGGTCAACCTCCATTCGCGAGAGTGGTTGGGTCGGTTTTGTCGAAGCTGCAATTTTTATTTTAGTGCTGTTGGCTGGTCTGGTTTATCTGGTGCGTATTGGCGCGCTGGATTGGACGCCCGTGCGTTCGCGCCGTGAGCATATCAACCCAGAGACTGGCAACTACACTGATCGTCAACGCTAACCGCGAGGCAATAAGATGGATTATACGCTCACCCGCATAGATCCTAACGGTGAGAACGACCGTTACCCCCTGCAAAAACAGGAGATCGTAACCGACCCCCTGGAACAAGAAATCAACCGTAGCGTCTACATGGGCAAACTCGAAAATGCCCTGCACGATATGGTGAACTGGGGCCGTAAAAACTCAATTTGGCCATATAACTTTGGTCTGTCGTGCTGCTATGTAGAGATGGTGACTTCCTTTACGGCCGTTCACGACGTCGCGCGTTTTGGTGCGGAAGTACTGCGTGCTTCTCCTCGTCAGGCGGACCTGATGGTTGTTGCCGGTACCTGCTTTACCAAAATGGCGCCTGTCATTCAGCGTCTTTATGACCAGATGCTGGAACCAAAGTGGGTTATCTCGATGGGAGCCTGTGCGAACTCTGGCGGTATGTACGATATCTACTCCGTCGTGCAGGGCGTCGATAAATTTATCCCGGTGGATGTTTACATCCCTGGCTGTCCGCCGCGTCCTGAAGCGTATATGCAGGCGCTGATGTTGTTACAGGAATCGATTGGTAAAGAACGCCGTCCTCTCTCCTGGGTGGTTGGCGATCAGGGCGTTTACCGCGCCAATATGCAGTCGGAACGTGACCGTAAGCGTGGCGAACGCATTGCCGTTACCAATCTGCGTACGCCGGACGAGATTTAATGTGCGCCTGTGGGTAATGGAAAAAAACTTCGCATTTCAATAATCCAATAACGCGAAGCCATACCCGACAGTCACCACGGACCCTTTGCAATGGTGAACAATATGACCGATTTAACCGCGCAAGAAGCCGCATGGCAGACTCGGGATCATCTGGATGATCCGGTCATTGGCGAATTGCGCAACCGTTTTGGGCCGGATGCCTTTACTGTTCAGGCGACCCGCACCGGGGTACCCGTAGTATGGGTGAAGCGTGAGCAATTGCTGGAAGTTGGCGATTTCCTGAAGAAGCTGCCGAAACCTTACGTCATGCTGTTCGATCTGCACGGCATGGACGAGCGTCTACGTACACACCGCGCCGGTTTACCCGCCGCGGATTTTTCCGTTTTCTATCACCTGATTTCGATCGATCGCAACCGCGACATCATGCTCAAGGTGGCGCTTTCTGAAAACGATTTGAACGTGCCGACGTTTACCAAACTCTTCCCCAACGCCAACTGGTACGAGCGTGAAACCTGGGAAATGTTTGGCGTGACCTTTAACGGTCACCCGCACCTGACACGCATCATGATGCCGCAGACCTGGACGGGACATCCGCTGCGTAAAGATTACCCGGCCCGCGCCACCGAATTCGATCCGTTTGAGCTGACCAAAGCCAAGCAGGATTTAGAAATGGAAGCGCTGACCTTCAAGCCGGAAGACTGGGGCATGAAGCGCGGCACCGACAATGAGGATTTTATGTTCCTCAACCTCGGTCCGAACCACCCGTCTGCGCACGGTGCTTTCCGCATTATCCTGCAACTCGACGGCGAAGAGATTGTCGACTGCGTACCGGATATCGGTTACCACCACCGCGGCGCGGAAAAAATGGGCGAGCGTCAATCCTGGCACAGCTACATTCCTTATACCGACCGTATTGAGTACCTCGGCGGCTGCGTTAACGAAATGCCGTATGTGCTGGCGGTAGAGAAACTGGCGGGGATCACCGTACCGGATCGCGTCAACGTGATCCGCGTGATGCTCTCTGAACTGTTCCGCATCAACAGCCACCTGCTTTATATCTCCACCTTTATTCAGGACGTGGGCGCAATGACCCCGGTGTTCTTCGCCTTTACCGATCGGCAGAAAATCTACGATCTGGTGGAAGCGATTACCGGTTTCCGTATGCACCCGGCGTGGTTCCGTATTGGCGGCGTAGCGCACGATCTGCCGCGTGGCTGGGAGCGTTTGCTGCGTGAATTCCTCGACTGGATGCCGAAACGTCTGGCCTCTTATGAGAAGGCGGCGCTGCGTAACACCATTCTGAAAGGCCGCTCACAGGGTGTTGCCGCTTACGGCGCGAAAGAAGCACTGGAGTGGGGTACTACTGGCGCGGGTCTGCGTGCTACCGGCATCAACTTTGACGTGCGTAAAGCGCGTCCATACTCCGGCTATGAAAACTTCGACTTTGAAGTCCCGGTGGGCGGTGGCGTCAGCGACTGCTATACCCGCGTGATGCTGAAAGTGGAAGAGCTGCGCCAGAGCCTGCGTATTCTTGAGCAGTGTCTTAACAATATGCCGGAAGGTCCGTTCAAAGCGGATCATCCGCTGACGACGCCGCCGCCGAAAGAGCGCACGCTGCAACATATCGAAACCCTGATTACTCACTTCCTGCAGGTTTCGTGGGGCCCGGTAATGCCGGCCAACGAATCCTTCCAGATGATTGAGGCAACCAAGGGTATTAACAGTTACTACCTGACCAGCGACGGCAGCACCATGAGCTACCGCACGCGCGTTCGCACGCCGAGCTTTGCGCATTTGCAGCAAATCCCGTCGGCGATCCGCGGCAGCCTGGTATCCGACCTTATCGTCTATCTGGGTAGTATCGATTTTGTTATGTCAGATGTGGACCGCTAATTATGCACGAGAATCAACAACCACAAACCGAGGCTTTTGAGCTGAGTGCGGCAGAGCGTGAGGCAATTGAGCACGAAAAGCACCACTACGAAGACCCGCGTGCGGCGTCCATTGAAGCGCTGAAGATTGTTCAGAAGCAGCGTGGCTGGGTGCCGGACGGCGCGATTTACGCCATTGCTGATGTTCTGGGGATCCCGGCGAGCGATGTCGAAGGCGTGGCAACGTTCTACAGCCAGATCTTCCGTCAACCAGTCGGCCGCCACGTGATCCGCTATTGCGACAGCGTGGTTTGCCATATCACCGGTTATCAGGGCATTCAGTCGGCGATTGAAAGCCACCTGAAGATCAAACCGGGCCAGACCACTTTCGACGGCCGCTTTACGCTGCTGCCGACCTGCTGTCTGGGCAACTGCGATAAAGGGCCGAACATGATGATCGATGAGGACACTCACGCGCATCTGACTCCGGAAGGCATTCCCGAACTGCTGGAGCGGTATAAATGAAAACAGTTATCCGTACTCCCGAAACTCATCCGCTGACCTGGCGGCTGCGTGACGACAAGCAGCCGGTCTGGCTGGATGAATACCAGAGCAAAAATGGTTATGCCGGTGCGCGTAAAGCGCTCTCCGGGATGGCGCCGGACGAAATCGTCAACGCGGTAAAAGATTCCGGCCTGAAAGGTCGTGGTGGCGCAGGCTTCTCCACGGGGCTGAAGTGGAGCCTGATGCCGAAAGACGAATCCATGAACATCCGTTACCTGCTGTGTAACGCCGATGAAATGGAGCCGGGCACCTATAAAGACCGCCTGTTGATGGAGCAGTTGCCGCACCTGCTGGTGGAAGGCATGCTGATTTCCGCCTTTGCGCTGAAAGCTTACCGTGGCTACATCTTCCTGCGCGGCGAATATATCGAAGCGGCGGTGCATCTGCGTCGCGCCATTGCCGAAGCGACCGAAGCGGGTTTGCTGGGTAAAAATATCCTCGGCAGCGGCTTCGATTTCGAACTCTTTGTTCACACCGGTGCAGGGCGTTATATCTGCGGTGAAGAGACCGCACTGATTAACTCGCTGGAAGGTCGCCGCGCGAACCCGCGCTCCAAGCCGCCATTCCCGGCAAGTTCCGGCGCATGGGGTAAACCGACTTGCGTCAACAACGTCGAAACCCTGTGCAACGTGCCAGCCATTCTGGCTAACGGCGTTGAGTGGTATCAGAACATTTCGACCAGCAAAGATGCGGGCACCAAGCTGATGGGCTTCTCCGGCCGCGTGAAAAACCCGGGCCTGTGGGAACTGCCGTTCGGTACGACCGCGCGTGAAATTCTCGAAGATTATGCCGGTGGCATGCGCGATGGCCTGAAATTCAAAGCCTGGCAGCCAGGCGGCGCAGGTACAGACTTCCTGACCGAAGCGCACCTTGATCTGCCAATGGAATTCGAAAGCATCGGTAAAGCGGGTAGCCGTCTGGGAACGGCGCTGGCCATGGCTGTCGATCATGAGATTGGCATGGTGTCGCTGGTGCGCAACCTGGAAGAGTTTTTCGCCCGCGAATCCTGCGGCTGGTGTACGCCGTGCCGTGATGGTCTGCCGTGGAGCGTAAAAATTCTGCGTGCGTTGGAGCGTGGCGAAGGCCAGCCTGGGGATATCGAGACACTTGAGCAACTGTGTCGACAACTTGGGCCGGGTAAAACCTTCTGCGCGCATGCGCCGGGTGCGGTTGAACCCTTACAGAGCGCGATTAAATATTTCCGCGAAGAATTCGAAGCGGGCATTAAACAGCAATTCAGCAATACCCATGCGATTGGCGGCATCCAGCCAAACTTGCTGAAAGCGCGCTGGTAATTGGGGTTACTCGCTCAGGCGAGGCCGGAAACAAATTTTGATTAATACCTGAGAAAGACCCGCAATCTTCGTGATGTAACAACACTGCTACGGCGCGAAGGACAAAGGTTATTCAGGCCAACTGGAAGCATGCTAATGGCTACTATTCATGTAGACGGCAAAGAATACGAGGTAAACGGAGCAGACAACCTTCTTGAGGCTTGTCTCTCCTTAGGCCTTGATATTCCTTATTTTTGCTGGCATCCGGCGCTGGGGAGCGTGGGTGCGTGCCGCCAGTGTGCGGTGAAGCAATATCAAAACGCGGAAGACACGCGTGGCCGCCTGGTGATGTCCTGTATGACACCGGCATCCGACGGTGCTTTCATTTCTATTGATGACGATGAAGCGAAGCAGTTCCGTGAAAGCGTCGTGGAGTGGTTAATGACTAACCACCCGCACGATTGCCCGGTCTGCGAAGAGGGCGGCAACTGCCACCTGCAGGATATGACCGTCATGACTGGTCACAGCTTCCGTCGCTATCGCTTTACCAAACGTACTCACCGTAATCAGGATCTTGGCCCGTTCATCTCCCACGAAATGAACCGCTGTATCGCCTGCTATCGCTGCGTGCGTTATTACAAAGACTACGCAGACGGCACGGATCTTGGCGTGTATGGCGCGCACGATAACGTCTACTTCGGCCGCCCGGAAGATGGCACGCTGGAAAGCGAGTTCTCCGGCAACCTGGTGGAAATCTGCCCAACCGGCGTCTTCACCGACAAAACGCACTCCGAGCGTTACAACCGTAAGTGGGACATGCAATTTGCGCCGAGCATCTGCCAGCAGTGCTCGCTGGGTTGCAACACCAGTCCGGGTGAACGTTACGGCGAGCTGCGCCGCATCGAAAACCGTTACAACGGTACCGTTAACCACTACTTCCTTTGCGACCGTGGCCGTTTCGGTTATGGCTATGTCAACCTGAAAGACAGACCGCGTCAGCCGGTACAGCGCCGTGGCGACGATCTGATCACCCTGAACGCCGAGCAAGCGATGCAGGGCGCGGCGGACATTCTGCGTCAGTCGAAGAAAGTGATTGGCATCGGTTCTCCGCGCGCCAGCGTGGAAAGCAACTTTGCCCTGCGCGCGCTGGTCGGTGCGGATAACTTCTACACCGGCATCGCCAAAGGCGAACAGGAACGTCTGGAGCTGGCGCTGAAAGTGCTGCGCGAAGGCGGTATCCGTACCCCGGCGCTGCGCGAAATCGAATCTTACGATGCGGTGCTGATCCTTGGCGAAGACATTACGCAGACCGGCGCGCGCGTTGCGCTGGCGGTGCGTCAGGCCGTGAAAGGCAAAGCCCGCGAAATGGCGGCGGCGCAGAAAGTCGCCGACTGGCAGATTGCGGCGATCATGAACATTGGTCAGCGCGCCAAACATCCGCTGTTTGTTACCAACGTCGACAGCACCCGTCTGGACGATATCGCCGCGTGGACCTATTGCGCGCCGGTTGAAGATCAGGCGCGTTTAGGTTTCGCCATCGCGCATGCGCTGGATGAGACGGCGCCAGCGGTTGACGGTCTGAGTAGCGACCTGAAAAATAAAATCGATGTGATTGTCCAGGCACTGGCTGGCGCGAAGAAACCGCTGATTATCTCCGGCACAAACGCCGGTAGCGCGGAAGTGATTCAGGCGGCTGCCAACGTGGCAAAAGCGCTGAAAGGGCGCGGTGCCGATGTCGGCATCACTATGATTGCCCGTTCGGTCAATAGCATGGGCCTCGGCCTGATTGGCGGCGGCAGCCTTGATGACGCGCTGGCGGAGCTGGAAGCGGGCCACGCTGATGCTGTCGTGGTGCTGGAAAATGACCTGCACCGCCATGCTTCTGCTGCACGCGTTGATGCCGCGCTGGCGAAAGCGCCGCTGGTGCTGGTGATTGATCATCAGCGTACGGCAATCATGGAGCAGGCTCATCTGGTGCTTTCCGCTGCCAGCTTTGCAGAAAGCGACGGCACGGTAATCAACAACGAAGGCCGCGCACAGCGTTTCTTCCAGGTTTACGATCCAGCCTATTACGACAGCAAAACCATTATGCTGGAGAGCTGGCGCTGGCTGCATTCACTGCACAGCACCGTTGAAAACCGTGAAGTGGACTGGACCCAGCTCGACCATGTGATTGATGCCGCCGTTGAAGCGTTGCCGCAACTGGCGGGCATTAAAGAAGCGGCGCCGGACGCCAGCTTCCGCATCCGCGGTCAGAAACTGGCCCGTGAACCGCATCGCTACAGTGGACGTACCGCCATGCGCGCCAATATCAGCGTGCACGAACCGCGTCAGCCGCAGGATAAAGACACCATGTTCGCCTTCTCAATGGAAGGGAACAACCAACCGTCCGCTCCCCGTTCGCAAATTCCGTTTGCGTGGGCGCCGGGCTGGAACTCACCGCAGGCATGGAACAAATTCCAGGCTGAAGTGGGTGGTCACCTGCGTTACGGCGATCCGGGCGTTCGTCTGATTGAGGCCAGCGAAAGTGGGCTGGAATACTTCACTTCCGTTCCGGGAACCTTCGAAGCGCAAGAGGGTAAATGGCGTATCGCGCCGTACTACCACTTGTTCGGCAGCGATGAAATGTCGCAGCGTTCTCCGGTATTCCAGAGCCGTATGCCGCAACCGTACATCAAGTTGAACCCGGCCGACGCCGCGAAGCTGGGCGTTAACGCGGGTGCGCATATCTCCTTCACCTGGGAAGGTCAGACCATCAGCCTGCCATTGCAGGTTTCCGAAGGTCTGGCGGCAGGGCAGGTTGGTCTGCCGATGGGGATGCCGGGCATCGCGCCGGTGCTGGCCGGAGCACGTCTTGAAAATCTGCGGGAGGCGCAAGCATGAGCTGGTTAACACCGGATGTTATCGACATTCTGCTGAGCATCCTGAAAGCAGTGGTCATTCTGCTGGTGGTGGTCACCTGCGGTGCGTTCATGAGCTTTGGCGAACGTCGCCTGCTCGGTCTGTTCCAGAACCGTTACGGACCGAACCGCGTTGGCTGGGGTGGTTCACTCCAGCTGGTCGCGGACATGATCAAAATGTTCTTTAAAGAGGACTGGATCCCGCGTTTTTCCGATCGCGTGATCTTCACCCTCGCGCCGATGATCGCCTTCACCTCGCTGCTGTTAGCGTTCGCCATTGTGCCGGTCAGCCCGAGCTGGGTCGTGGCGGATCTGAACATCGGTATCCTGTTCTTCTTAATGATGGCAGGGCTGGCGGTTTACGCGGTGCTGTTTGCTGGCTGGTCGAGCAACAACAAATACTCGCTGCTCGGGGCAATGCGTGCTTCTGCGCAAACCCTGAGCTATGAAGTGTTCCTTGGGCTTTCCCTGATGGGCGTGGTGGCGCAGGCCGGTTCATTCAACATGACCGACATCGTCAACAACCAGGCGGGTTTGTGGAACGTCATTCCGCAGTTCTTTGGCTTTATCACTTTCGCTATCGCGGGCGTGGCGGTGTGTCACCGTCACCCGTTTGACCAGCCGGAAGCTGAGCAGGAACTGGCGGATGGTTACCACATTGAATATTCCGGGATGAAATTCGGTCTGTTCTTCGTCGGCGAATATATCGGTATCGTCACCATTTCCGCGCTGATGGTCACGCTGTTCTTCGGTGGCTGGCAGGGGCCGTTGTTACCGCCTTTCATCTGGTTCGCGCTGAAAACCGCGTTCTTTATGATGATGTTCATTTTGATTCGCGCCGCACTGCCGCGTCCTCGTTATGATCAGGTGATGTCGTTCGGCTGGAAAATCTGTCTGCCGCTGACGCTACTCAACTTGCTGGGAACGGCGGCTGTCATTCTCTGGCAGGCGCAATAAGGGGTGAAAAGACCATGACTTTAAAAGAATTACTCGTGGGCTTCGGCACCCAGGTCCGTAGTATCTGGATGATTGGCCTGCATGCTTTCGCGAAACGCGAAACCCGTATGTACCCGGAAGAGCCGGTTTATCTGCCGCCGCGTTACCGTGGCCGTATTGTGCTGACGCGCGACCCGGACGGTTCCGAGCGTTGCGTTGCCTGTAACCTTTGTGCGGTAGCGTGCCCGGTAGGCTGTATCTCGCTGCAAAAAGCGGAGATGCAGGACGGTCGCTGGTATCCGGAATTTTTCCGTATCAACTTCTCACGCTGCATTTTCTGCGGTCTGTGCGAAGAGGCGTGCCCGACAACGGCGATTCAGCTCACCCCGGATTTCGAAATGGGTGAATACAAACGTCAGGACCTGGTGTACGAAAAAGAGGATCTGCTGATCTCCGGTCCGGGCAAATACCCGGAATATAACTTCTACCGGATGGCAGGTATGGCAATCGACGGCAAAGATAAAGGTGAAGCGGAAAACGAAGCCAAACCTATCGACGTCAAGGGCCTGTTACCGTAAGGAGAGGGGCAATGGAGTTCGCTTTTTATATCTGTGGCCTGGTCGCCATCCTGACGACGGTACGCGTAATAACGCATACCAACCCGGTGCACGCCTTGCTGTATCTGATTGTGTCGCTGCTGGCCATTGCCGGGGTCTTCTTTTCACTCGGCGCTTACTTCGCCGGTGCGCTGGAGATCATCGTTTACGCCGGGGCCATCATGGTGCTGTTCGTGTTTGTGGTGATGATGCTGAACCTTGGCAATACCGTGGTCGAGCAGGAGCGCAACTGGCTGTCGCCGCAAATCTGGATCGGCCCGGCGCTGCTCTCTGCGGTGCTGCTGGTGGTGATGATTTACGCCATTCTGGGCGTCAACGATCAGGGTATCGATGGGACGGCGATTAGCGCGAAAGCGGTCGGTATTACGCTGTTTGGCCCTTACGTTCTGGCCGTGGAGCTGGCCTCCATGCTGCTGCTGGCGGGTCTGGTTGTGGCCTTCCATTTGGGGCGCGAAGACAGGGCCGGTGAAGTGCTGAGCAATCGCACCGATGACCGCGCGAAAAGAAAAACGGAGGAGCAAGCATGATCCCCTTACAACATGGACTGATCCTCGCGGCGATTTTGTTTGTTTTGGGTCTGACCGGTTTGGTTATCCGCCGCAATCTGCTGTTTATGCTGATTGGGCTGGAAATCATGATTAACGCTGCTGCGCTGGCCTTTGTGGTTGCCGGTAGCTACTGGGGACAGACCGACGGGCAGGTGATGTATATCCTCGCCATTAGCCTCGCGGCTGCGGAAGCGAGTATTGGCCTGGCGTTGCTGCTGCAACTCCATCGTCGCCGCCAGAATCTGAATATCGATTCAGTAAGTGAGATGCGTGGATGAACATGCTCGCCTTAACCATTATTCTGCCTTTTATTGGCTTTGTCTTACTGGCCTTTTCCCGCGGGCGCTGGTCAGAGAATCTTTCTGCAACCGTTGGCGTTGGCTCGATTGGCCTTGCGGCGCTGGTGACCGTCCTTGTCGGCGTTGATTTCTTCAACAACGGTCAGCAGGCGTTTTCGCAACCGCTGTGGACGTGGATGGCGGTCGGTGATTTCAACATCGGTTTCAATCTGGTGCTGGACGGCCTGTCGCTGACCATGCTTTCGGTCGTTACCGGCGTGGGTTTCCTGATCCATATGTTCGCCTCCTGGTATATGCGCGGAGAAGAGGGCTACTCCCGTTTCTTCGCCTACACCAACCTGTTTATCGCCAGCATGGTGGTACTGGTGCTGGCGGATAACCTGTTGCTGATGTATCTCGGCTGGGAAGGCGTGGGCCTGTGTTCCTATCTGCTGATCGGTTTCTACTACACCGATCCGAAGAATGGCGCAGCGGCGATGAAAGCGTTCGTCGTTACCCGTGTGGGTGACGTCTTCCTCGCTTTCGCGCTGTTCATCCTTTACAACGAGTTGGGCACGCTGAACTTCCGCGAAATGGTTGAGCTGGCACCGCAGCACTTCGCCAACGGCAATAACATGCTGATGTGGGCGACGCTGATGCTGCTGGGCGGTGCGGTCGGTAAATCCGCGCAACTGCCGTTGCAGACATGGCTGGCAGACGCAATGGCTGGTCCGACGCCGGTTTCCGCGCTGATCCACGCTGCCACCATGGTGACCGCCGGTGTTTACCTGATTGCCCGTACGCATGGGCTGTTCCTGATGACGCCGGAAGTGCTGCATCTGGTCGGTATCGTCGGTGCGGTAACGCTGCTGATGGCCGGTTTCGCCGCGCTGGTGCAGACGGATATCAAACGCGTACTTGCCTACTCCACCATGAGCCAGATTGGTTATATGTTCCTGGCGCTGGGCGTGCAGGCCTGGGACGCGGCGATTTTCCACCTGATGACGCATGCGTTCTTTAAAGCGCTGCTGTTCCTGTCGTCCGGTTCGGTGATCCTCGCCTGCCATCACGAGCAGAACATCTTCAAAATGGGTGGCCTGCGTAAGTCGATTCCGCTGGTCTACGCCTGCTTCCTGGTCGGCGGCGCGGCGCTGTCGGCGCTGCCATTGCTTACCGCAGGCTTCTTCAGTAAGGACGAAATCCTTGCCGGTGCGGTAGCAAACGGCCATGTCAATCTGATGATTGCCGGTCTGGTGGGCGCGTTTATGACATCGCTGTACACCTTCCGCCTGATTTTCATTGTCTTCCACGGGAAAGAACAGATTCACGCTCACGCAGGGAAGGGGATCACCCATCATCTGCCGCTGATTGTGCTGCTGGTGCTCTCCACCTTTATTGGCGCGATGATTGTGCCGCCGCTGGGAGGCGTGCTGCCAGAAACCACCGAGCTGGCGCACAGCAGCGTGGTCATGCTGGAAGTGGCGTCCGGTGCGGTTGCCGTCATCGGTATTTTGCTGGCGGCCTGGCTGTGGCTGGGTAAACGTACGCTGGTGCATTCGATTGCCAACAGCGCGACAGGTCGTTTCTTCGGGACCTGGTGGTTCAATGCCTGGGGCTTCGATGCGCTGTACGACCGCATCTTCGTGAAGCCGTATCTTGGCATTGCCTGGCTGCTGAAGAGCGATCCGCTGAATGCACTAATGAACATTCCGGCGATCCTGTCGCGCTTTGCAGGCAAAGGGCTGCTGTTTAGCGAGAACGGGTATCTGCGCTGGTATGTCGCGTCGATGAGCATTGGCGCTGTCGTGGTGCTGGCGCTGCTGATGGTATTGCGCTGAGTTTGTGGCTTGGGATTGTGCCCGGTGGCGCTGCGCTTACCGGGCCTACGAGAGCTCAGGTCGGAGAAGCGAAGTGCCATCCGACATAACAAACCCAAAAATAATTTTTTAGAATTCGTTGAAAATCTGTTCCTGAAGTACAGGCGTCATCGGCGAAGTCAGACCGAAGACCGCCAGCGCAGAGCAACCGGAGCGTAATGAAGTACGTGAGGATTGCGAGCACTGCCGGGATTTGGGCTGGCGAGTGAGATAGCCTGAGCAGGAGTAAATATAAGGGACATACTTAGCTATGTTATTACCCTGGTTAATACTAATCCCCTTTATCGGCGGCTTTCTCTGCTGGCAGACCGAACGCTTCGGCGTGAAGGTGCCGCGCTGGATCGCCCTGATCACCATGGGACTGACGCTGGCGCTTTCCCTGCAACTCTGGATGCAGGGCGGCTACTCTCTGACGCAATCCACCGGCCTGCCAGCCTGGCAGGAAGAGTTTAAACTGGCGTGGATCCCACGCTTCGGCATCAATATTCATCTGGCGATGGACGGTTTGTCGTTGCTGATGGTGGTGCTGACCGGTTTCCTCGGCGTGCTGGCGGTACTCTGCTCCTGGCGTGAAATCGAGAAATATCAGGGTTTCTTCCATCTCAACCTGATGTGGATTCTGGGCGGCGTTATCGGCGTGTTCCTTGCCATCGACATGTTCCTGTTCTTTTTCTTCTGGGAAATGATGCTGGTGCCGATGTACTTCCTGATTGCTCTGTGGGGCCACAAAGCCTCAGACGGGAAGACGCGTATTACCGCTGCGACCAAGTTCTTCATCTATACCCAGGCCAGTGGTCTGGTGATGTTGATTGCCATCCTGGCGCTGGTCGTGGTGCACTATAACGCGACCGGCGTCTGGACATTCGACTATGAAGACCTGCTGAAAACGCCGATGTCCGACCACGTCGAATATCTGCTGATGCTTGGCTTCTTCATTGCCTTCGCGGTGAAAATGCCGGTGGTGCCGCTGCACGGTTGGTTGCCGGATGCGCACTCGCAGGCACCGACCGCGGGTTCCGTTGACCTGGCGGGGATCCTGCTGAAAACCGCGGCCTACGGTTTGCTGCGCTTCTCGCTGCCGCTGTTCCCGAACGCTTCCGCAGAGTTTGCCCCTATCGCCATGTGGCTGGGCGTCATCGGTATTTTCTACGGTGCGTGGATGGCGTTCACCCAGACGGATATCAAACGCCTGATTGCGTACACCTCAGTGTCCCACATGGGCTTCGTGCTGATTGCTATCTACACCGGTAGCCAGTTGGCCTATCAGGGTGCGGTTATCCAGATGATTGCGCACGGTCTCTCTGCGGCGGGTCTGTTTATCCTGTGCGGTCAGCTGTACGAACGCCTGCATACCCGCGACATGCGTATGATGGGCGGGCTGTGGAGCAAGATTAAATGGTTGCCGGCGCTGTCGATGTTCTTCGCTGTCGCCACGTTGGGTATGCCGGGTACCGGTAACTTCGTCGGTGAATTCATGATCCTCTTCGGCAGCTATCAGGTTGTGCCGATGATCACGGTGATTTCCACCTTCGGTCTGGTTTTCGCATCGGTTTACTCACTGGCAATGCTGCATCGCGCCTACTTCGGTAAAGCGAAAAGCGAACTGGCCAGCAAGGAACTGCCGGGGCTGTCACTGCGCGAGCTGTTTATGATCCTGATCCTGGTTGTACTTCTTGTACTGCTTGGCTTCTATCCGCAGCCGATTCTGGATACCTCGCATGCCGCGATGGGTAATATCCAGCAGTGGTTTGTTAACTCTATTACTACTACAAGGCCGTAAATCGCCATGACAATTACTCCACAACACCTGATTGCGCTGCTGCCGCTGCTGATCGTCGGATTGACGGTGGTGGTTGTGATGCTCTCCATTGCGTGGCGACGCAACCATTTCCTCAATGCCACGTTGTCGGTCATCGGCCTGAACGTCGCGCTGCTCTCCCTGTGGTTTGTCGGACAGGCAGGAGCAATGGATGTGACGCCGCTGATGCGCGTTGATGGTTACGCCATGCTCTACACCGGGCTGGTGCTATTGGCGAGCCTTGCCACCTGCACCTTCGCCTATCCGTGGCTGGAAGGGTATAGCGACAACAAAGAAGAGTTTTATCTGCTGGTACTGATTGCCGCAATGGGTGGCATTCTGTTGGCTAACGCCAACCATATGGCGGCGTTGTTCCTTGGTATTGAACTGATCTCCCTGCCGCTGTTCGGGCTGGTGGGTTATGCCTTTCGCCAGAAACGTTCTCTGGAAGCCAGTATCAAGTACACCATTCTGTCTGCCGCAGCCTCTTCTTTCCTGCTGTTCGGTATCGCACTGGTGTACGCGCAAACCGGGAACCTGGCATTTGTTGCTATCGGCAAGAGCCTCGGTGAAGGCATGCTGCACGAGCCGCTGCTGCTGGCGGGTCTGGGTCTGATGATTGTCGGTCTCGGTTTCAAACTCTCGCTGGTGCCGTTCCACTTGTGGACGCCGGACGTTTATCAGGGCGCGCCTGCTCCGGTCTCCACCTTCCTGGCGACCGCCAGCAAAATCGCCATCTTTGGTGTGCTGATGCGTTTGTTCCTCTATGCGCCGGTCGGCGAAAGTGAAGCCGTTCGTGTGGTACTGGGTCTTATCGCCTTTGTTTCCATCATCTTCGGTAACCTGATGGCGCTGAGCCAGACCAACATTAAACGTCTGCTCGGTTTCTCCTCCATCTCGCACCTCGGCTATTTGCTGGTAGCGTTGATTGCGCTGCAGAGCGGCCAGATGTCGATGGAAACCGTTGGTGTTTATCTGGCAGGTTACCTGTTCAGCAGCCTCGGCGCGTTTGGCGTGGTGAGCCTGATGTCCAGCCCGTATCGCGGCCCGGACGCAGAATCGCTTTACTCCTACCGTGGTCTGTTCTGGCACCGTCCGATTCTCTCGGCGGTTCTGACGGTGATGATGCTGTCGCTGGCAGGTATTCCGATGACCTTAGGCTTTATCGGTAAGTTTTACATCCTCGCCGTTGGCGTCGAGGCGCACCTGTGGTGGTTGACGGGCGCTGTGGTAGTCGGTTCGGCGATTGGTTTGTATTACTACCTGCGCGTGGCGGTGAGCCTCTATCTGAGTGCGCCGCAGCAGCTGAACCGCGATGCGCCGTCCGACTGGGCCTACAGTGCTGGCGGGATTGTGGTGCTGATCTCTGCGTTGCTGGTACTGCTGTTGGGTATTTACCCGCAGCCGCTGATCAGTATCGTACAGTTAGCGCTGCCGATGATGTAATGGCGTATAGCGCATAAAGAAAAACCGCCGGGCTGCAAACCCGGCGGTTTTTTTATGGCGCAGAAATTACTTCGCCAGTAACGGCTGTGAAGCAACCTGGTGGTGGCTAATCAGCGGGCCGCGTACGTTATTGGCCGCGCGGTCGAGCACTTCCTGAATCACTGACGAAAGCTCGTTGATTTCGAACTTCGCAACATAGCCATCGGCCTGCACTTTACGTACGTGATCTTCGTTCGCGCTACCGGAGAGTGACGAGTGGATCACCACCGGAATGTTTTTCAGGCGCGGATCGGTTTTGATCAGACGCGTTAAAGTAAAGCCGTCCATTTCCGGCATTTCAAGATCGGTCAGTACCATGGCGATCTTATCGCTAACCGGTATACCTTCACTGTCGGCCTGCTGCGCCAGAAGCTGGATTTTCTCCCACGCATCTTTGCCGGTGATATGCATGTCGGTCGGAATTTGCATCGAGTTGAGGCCTTTTTCCAGCATGGCGCGCGCCACTTTGGAATCTTCCGCCACAATCGCCACCGAGCCCGCTTTCAGATTGAATTTCTTGTCCGGTACATGATCGCCATGTACGTCGTGATCCGCAGGCACAATGTCATACAGGATCTGCTCAACATCCAGCACCATCGCCAGATTGTTGGTGTCCTTATCGTCATCCAGGCAGGCAATGCTGGTGATATAACGACCATTGATCGCTTTCTCAGCCGTATGCACTTGTTTCCAGTCCAGGCGAGTGATGTTATCTACTGACTCCACCGCAAAGGCCTGTACGCTACGGGCATATTCTGTGATTAACAAAATATTGAGGCCGGTCGTGGGCTTGCAGCCCGCAACCGCTGCCAGGTCAATCACCGGGATCACCTGGTCGCGGATATTGACCATCCCCAGTAAGGGCGGCTTCATTCCGGCAGGGCGAGTGAAGGTGGGCATCGGCACAATTTCGCGCAATTTAAACACGTTGATGCCAAACAGCTCTGATTTCGTGGAATCTAACGATGTGCCGAGACGAAACAGCAACAGCTCAAACCGGTTCGACAGAGTAAGATTCGCCCTGTCATCGATGTCTTTCTGGAAATTATCCATCATGCCCTCAATAGAAAATGCCTGCGTATATCTATTATCGGCATGCGGGGAAAAAAATAGAGTGCCTAAATTAAAATCAAATGTGAACCAACGCAAAATCCTCAGCCAGAGTTGTTTGCGCAAAGAGCGCCTGGCATTCGGCCAGCAATGCTTGGCTACCTTTCTCGTCATAGCGTGAACTGAGGTGAGTAATCACCAGCCTGCCTGCGCCCGCGTTCAGCGCCAGTTGTGCGGCCTGCCGCGTTGAACTGTGACCGCGGCTATTCGCTTTCTCCTCCATTGTGCTTTCCAGCGTGGCTTCATGCACCAGCAGATCCACATCGCGCGCCAGTTCAAGCGATGCAGGGCAAGGAGAGGTATCGCCAAAAATCGCCAGCTTTTTACCCGGCTCTGCCGGAGCAAGATAATCAGTACCGCGCAGCGTGCGGCCATCTTCCAGTGTCACCGTTTCACCTGCTTTTAATTTCTGAAACAGCGGCCCTGGCGTTACGCCTGCGGCGACCAGCGCGGCCGCGTCCAGTGCGCCGGGCTTATCATGCTCCTCAATACGATAACCGTAGCACTCCACCGGGTGCGCCAGCGGGTAAGCCGTGACTTTGCGCAGACCGTCATCCACCACCAGCCCGGCTGTTACTTCATGGATTGTCAGTGGATAGTCGGTCCATGAACCGCTCAGCCGTAAGGTTGTTTCCACAAACTCGCGAATGCCTTGCGGGCCATAAATATCCAGCGGTTGAACATTCCCGGCCATCGAGCGGCTGCACAGCAATCCCGGCAAACCAAACAGGTGATCGCCATGCAGATGAGTGATGAAAATTTTGTCCAGCTTGCCAGGATGAAACGCCGTACGCAGCATCTGGTGCTGCGTGCCTTCGCCGCAATCAAACAACCAAAGCCCAGCGCGGGTTGGGTGCTGTAAATTCAACAGCATCGCCGTTACGTTACGCGTGCGCGTCGGGACACCGGCGGAGGTGCCCAGGAAAATCAGTTCCACAGTTTTGCTCTGCCCAAATCACAAAAAATTGAGTATAACGGGATGATAACAAATAAGGAGCAAGAGATGATCCGCTGGCAAGACCTGCACCATTCTGAACTCACCGTTGCTGAACTTTACGCCGCGCTGAAGCTGCGCTGCGAAGTGTTTGTTGTCGAGCAAACCTGCCCCTATCTGGACGTAGATGGCGATGATCTGACAGGAGAAAACCGGCATATCCTCGGCTGGAAAGAGGATCAACTGGTGGCGTATGCGAGGATTCTGAAAAGTGATGATGATCTGTCGCCCGTGGTGATTGGCCGGGTGATTGTCAGCGCTCAGGTCAGAGGGGAGAAACTGGGCTACCAGTTGATGGAACGCGCCGTGAACTCCTGTGAGCAACATTGGCCGCAGCAGGCGCTGTACCTGGGGGCGCAGGCACATCTGCAATCTTTTTATGCGCACTTTGGCTTTCAGCCAGTGACGGATGTCTATGATGAAGACGGCATTGCGCACATCGGAATGGCGCGGGAGATCCGCCAGGCGTAACCCGCCGTGTTTGTCTATAGTTAGCGGACAGGTGCATAACATGGAGACAAACGATGTCATATCACTCTTATGATTCAAACATTGATGACGACCTGAACCTGCTGAGCGAAACGCTGGAAGAAGTCCTCCGCTCTTCGGGCGACCCTGCAGACCAGAAGTACATCGAACTCAAAGCCCGCGCCGAGCAGGCGCTGCATGACGTGAAAAACCGCATCAGCAGCGCGTCGGATACCTACTACTATCGGGCGAAAAAAGCGGTGTATCGCGCCGACGATTATGTTCATGAAAAACCGTGGCAGGGCATCGGTGCCGGTGCTGCTGTCGGTCTGGTGCTCGGCCTGCTACTGGCCCGCCGCTAACGCTTCACTTCCCCTCCCTGGAAGGGGGTACTGTTATTACGTTTAGTACCCCGTATACTATGTGGTTTTTAACAGGGAGGGGCTCGCGTGCTTTCCATTTCCTCTGCGCTTGGCGACCTGTATCGCCACCTGACCGAAGGTTTTCCGCGGTCGCCTGGTTTTCACTTTTTTGATGCGCCTTTCCCGTTAAACGACGCTTTCGATCCGCTGGCATGGCTCGCCAGTCAGCCTGTCTGGCCGCAATTTTACTGGCAGCAGCGTAGCGGCGACGAGGAGATGGCCGCGCTTGGCGCGCTCTGCCGCTTCTCATCGTTACCTCTCGCCCAGCAATTTTTACACTCCGTGCCAGAAGATGTTCGTGCCTGGGGGCTGAATGCCTTTGATCCTTCGCAGGGATCGCTATTTTTGCCGCGCCTTGAGTGGCGTCGTGAAGGCGGAAGCGCGATGTTACGGCTTTACCTCTACAGCGAGACCTCGCTGTATGACGACGCTGAGCGCGCGGCTGAGTTTTTGCAGGCACTTTCGCCTTCCACCCCGCTTGCCAACCTGAAACAGCAGCCATGTCTTGCGCAGCGCCACTACCCGGAGCGTGATGCCTGGAACAGCCTGATCGCGCAGGCGCTGGATACGCTGGAAAGCGCCGCGCTGGATAAAGTGGTACTCGCCAGAGCGACCGATTACTCCTATGCAAATGCCGTGGATGCCGCTTCGCTGATGGCTGCCAGCCGCCGCGTTAATTACCACTGTTTCCACTTTATGATGGCCTTTGATGCGCAGAATGCCTTTTTAGGATCTTCGCCGGAGCGCCTGTGGCGGCGACGCGGCAATGCACTGCGTACCGAAGCGCTGGCCGGCACGGTGGCCGGTCATGACGACGATCGGCAGGCGCAGCGCCTGGCCGACTGGCTGATGGGCGACGATAAAAATCAGCGGGAAAATATGCTGGTGGTGGAAGATATCTGCCAGCGTTTGCAGGAGCAGACGGCTGCGCTTGATGTGCTGCCGCCGCAAATCGTCAGGCTGCGCAATGTTCAGCACCTCCGGCGTTGTATCTGGAGCGATTTACAAACGCCCGACGACGCATTATGTCTGCAACTGTTGCAGCCGACAGCCGCCGTCGCCGGGTTACCGCGCCGCGCCGCGTGGGACTTTATTCAGCGCCACGAACCGTTCGCCCGTGAATGGTATGCCGGTTCGGCGGGATATTTATCCCGTCAGCAGAGTGAATTCTGCGTCGCGCTACGCTCAGCAAAAGTGAGCGGCAGTACCGTTCGGCTGTACGCCGGAGCCGGCATTGTGCCTGGCTCGGACGCCGGGCAAGAGTGGCAGGAAATCGACAATAAAGCGGCGGGGCTGCGATCTTTATTAGAACTTACGCACGCATAACCGATTCATATCAAGATTCGATTTTTTCTGATTATTTATACTGAACAGCAATATTGATACCGGACAAACTCATGTCAATCAGTTCATTTAACCGACGCTGGGCGACGGTGATCCTTGAGGCCCTTACCCGTCATGGCGTCAGGCATGTTTGTATTGCCCCCGGATCGCGTTCCACCCCCTTAACGCTGGCGGCAGCGGAAAATAGCGCTTTTATTCACCATACGCACTTTGATGAGCGGGGTTTAGGCCACCTTGCGCTGGGGCTGGCGAAAGCGAGCAAAGAGCCCGTCGCGGTTATCGTGACGTCCGGTACGGCGGTGGCAAATCTCTATCCCGCGCTGATCGAAGCCGGTCTGACCGGCGAAAAGCTGGTGCTGCTCACCGCCGATCGTCCGCCGGAGCTGATTGATTGCGGGGCAAACCAGGCTATCCGCCAGCCGGGAATGTTTGCTTCGCATCCCGCTGAATCGCTTGCGTTGCCGCGCCCGTCGCAGGATATCCCGGCCCGCTGGCTGGTGTCGGCTATTGATAACGTGCTCGGCTCGCTGCATAGCGGGGCGGTACACATTAACTGTCCGTTCGCTGAACCTCTGTATGGCGAAATGGATGAAAGCGGTCTTGTCTGGCAACTGGCGCTGGGCGACTGGTGGCAGGATGATAAACCGTGGCTGCAAACACCGAACGACGTCAGTAGCGAAAAGCAGCGTGACTGGTTTTTCTGGCGGCAAAAACGCGGCGTCATTGTCGCCGGTCGCATGAGTGCGAGCGAAGGCAAGCTGCTGGCCGAATGGGCGAAAACGCTCGGCTGGCCATTAATGGGCGATGTTTTATCCCAGACCGGCCAGCCGTTGCCGTGCGCCGATCTGTGGCTCGGCAACAGCCGTGCGACAGAAGAGCTGGCTCAGGCGCAAATTGTGTTGCAGTTTGGCAGCAGCCTGACCGGTAAACGGCTACTTCAGTGGCAGGCGACCTGCGAACCGCAAGAATACTGGCTGATTGATAATCTACAGGGACGGCTGGATCCTGCGCACCATCGCGGGCGTCGGCTGGTTTCGGATGTCGCCGGTTGGCTGGCGTTACATCCGGCGGAGCCGCGCGCGCCCTGGTGCGTGGAGTTGCCGCAGCTCTCCGCGCAGGCGTGGGACAGGGTCGCGGCGCAGCGTGAAACCTTTGGCGAAGCACAGCTTGCGCACCGCATTGCCGATTATTTACCGGAACAGGGGCAGCTTTTTCTCGGCAACAGCCTGGTGGTACGGCTGGTGGATGCGCTCGGGCAGATCCCGGCGGGTTATCCGGTATTCAGCAACCGCGGCGCCAGCGGCATCGACGGTTTGTTATCGACTTCAGCAGGCGTGCAGCGCGCCAGCGCTCGTCCGACGCTGGCAATCGTCGGCGATCTTTCTGCCCTCTACGATCTGAATGCGCTGGCGTTGTTGCGCCAGGTGTCTGCGCCTTTTGTCCTGCTGGTAGTGAACAACAACGGCGGGCAAATTTTTTCTCTGCTGCCGACGCCGCCCGCCGAGCGTGAGCAGTTCTATCTGATGCCGCAGAACGTGCATTTTGACCACGCAGCAGCAATGTTCGGTCTTGATTACCATCGTCCGCAAAGCTGGGAAGCGCTGGAGCTGGCGTTATCCGGCGCCTGGCATAAACCGGGCGCTACGCTGATTGAACTGGTGGTCAACGACACGGATGGTGCGCAGACATTGCAAACGCTGCTGGCGCAGGTGAGCCAGTTGTGACGCTACACGGGCGCGCTATCTCCGCCGACAGGCCGCAACCGTGGCTGGTCTTTTTGCACGGTTTTTCCGGCGATAACCGCGAGTGGCAAGCGGTCAGTGAAACGCTGGCTGCGTTCCCCCGGCTTTTGCTCGATCTGCCTGGGCATGGCGGTTCCACCGACCTTTCTGTGACCTCGTTCGATGAGATGGACGCGCTGCTGCGGGCCACGCTTGTTCGTTACAACATACAAAACTACTGGCTGATGGGCTATTCGCTGGGCGGGCGAATTTCGCTGTATCACGCCTGCCAGCATCCTGCCGGCTTGTGCGGTGTCGTGGTGGAAGGTGGGCATCCGGGTTTGTCTGATGAAACCAGCCGCCGCGAACGTCTGGCATCAGACCGACAATGGGCGGCGCGTTTTCGTCAGCAGCCGCTGGAGACCGTCTTTGATGCCTGGTACCGCCAGCCGGTTTTTGCCTCACTCAGCGAGCCGCAACGCGCGGCGCTGGTCGCATTGCGCAGCCAGAACAATGGCGCAACGCTTGCCGCCATGCTGGAGGCCACATCGCTGGCGCAGCAGCCCGATCTTCGCAGCGCATTACAGGCGCTTTCCATTCCTGTTCATTATTTATACGGTGAATACGACAGTAAGTTTCAGGCGCTGGCGACGCAAGTCACCGGTCACTGTCACGCCATTCCAGCCGCCGGGCACAACGCGCACCGGGAAAATTCCGCGGCCGTTGCTGACATCCTGGCGCGAATTCTGCGTCTTGAGATAAAGGACACACTATGATCTATCCAGATGAAAGCATGCTTTACGCGCCGGTTGAGTGGCGTGACTGTTCCGAAGGCTACACCGACATTCGTTACCAGAAGTCTACCGACGGGATTGCCAAAATCACCATTAACCGCCCGCAGGTGCGCAATGCGTTCCGTCCGCTGACGGTGAAAGAGATGATCCAGGCGCTGGCCGATGCGCGTTATGACGACAGCGTTGGCGTTATCATTCTGACCGGCGAAGGCGACAAAGCATTTTGCTCGGGCGGCGATCAGAAAGTGCGCGGCGATTACGGCGGCTACCAGGATGACTCCGGCGTACATCATCTTAACGTGCTCGATTTCCAGCGCCAGATCCGTACCTGCCCGAAACCGGTAGTGGCGATGGTGGCTGGCTATTCCATTGGCGGCGGCCATGTGCTGCATATGATGTGCGATCTGACCATTGCGGCAGAGAACGCTATTTTCGGTCAGACCGGCCCGAAAGTCGGCTCCTTTGATGGCGGCTGGGGCGCGTCTTATATGGCGCGCATCGTCGGGCAGAAAAAAGCCCGCGAGATCTGGTTCCTCTGCCGTCAGTACGACGCGCAACAGGCGCTGGATATGGGGCTGGTGAACACGGTGGTGCCGGTGGCGGATCTGGAGAAAGAGACCGTGCGCTGGTGCCGTGAAATGCTGCAAAACAGCCCGATGGCGCTGCGTTGCCTGAAAGCGGCGCTGAATGCTGACTGCGATGGCCAGGCGGGTCTGCAAGAGCTGGCGGGTAATGCCACCATGTTGTTCTATATGACCGAAGAGGGCCAGGAAGGGCGCAACGCCTTTAACCAGAAACGTCAGCCCGATTTCAGCAAATTCAAACGGAACCCATAATGCGACAGGCGCAACTTTACCGCTGGCAAATCCCGCTTGATGCGGGCGTCGTGCTGCGTGAGCGGCGCCTGAAAACCCGCGACGGCTTATTTGTCCATTTGCAGGTTGATGGGCGCGAAGGATGGGGAGAGATCTCCCCGCTGCCGGGCTTTAGCCATGAAACGCTGGACGAGGCGCAACAGGCGGCCATCAACTGGCTGCGCGGCTGGCGTGAAGATAAAACATTATCGCTGCCCGAACAGCCGTCAGTGGCGTTTGGTCTGAGCTGTGCGCTGGCGGAACTGCACGGCGAATTACCGCAACAGGCGGACTATCGCGCCGCCATGCTGTGCACTGGCGATCCGGATGAGCTGTTTGCTGCGCTGGCTGCTTTGCCGGGTGAAAAAGTGGCGAAAGTGAAGGTCGGGTTATACGAAGCGGTGCGCGATGGCATGGTGGTTAACCTGTTGCTGGAGTCGATCCCCGATTTACGCCTGCGTCTGGACGCCAACCGCGCCTGGACACCGCTGAAAGCGCAGCAGTTTGCCAAATATGTAAACCCGGAATACCGCTCACGCATTGCCTTTCTCGAAGAGCCGTGCAAAACCCCCGCAGAGTCGCTGGCCTTTGCCCGCGAAAGCGGAATCACTATCGCCTGGGATGAAAGCCTGCGCGATGATGGTTTTCAGCTTACGCCGCAACAAGGATTGGGCGCGGTAGTGATCAAACCCACGCTAACCGGCAGTTTGCAGCGGGTGCAGCAGCAGGTTGCCGCCGCAAAAGCGCTCGGGCTGACGGTGGTGATCAGTTCGTCTATTGAATCCAGCCTTGGCCTGACGCAGCTCGCGCGCATTGCTGCCTGTCTGACGCCTGGCACCATTCCCGGACTGGATACCTTACAACTGATGCAGTGCCAGCTCCTGCGCCGCTGGCCAGAGAGCGATTTACCCTGTTTACAGACAGAGGTACTGGAACCACTACTATGACCTTTACGGACTGGCCCTGGCGGCACTGGCGGCAGGTTCGCGGCGATCAGATTGCGGCGCGCCTTGAACAGCAGACCCTGAACTGGCGCGAACTGTGCGCGCGTATTGATGCAATGGCCAGCGGTTTTGCGCGCCAGGGGGTGAACGCCGGTGATGGTGTGATGCTGCGGGCGCGTAATCATCCGGACACGCTGCTGGCGTGGCTGGCACTGTTGCAGTGCGGCGCACGCGTCTTGCCGGTGAACCCGCAACTGCCCGCCGTGTTGCTGGATGCACTCTTACCGCAACTGACGTTGCGCTTTGCGCTGGATTTAGAGGCTGGCGGCGACTGGCCCGGGCTGGACGCGCTGGTGCTTGATGAACTCGCTGGCGAGCATGCCGTGGCGTGGCAGCCGCAGCGTCTGGCGTCGATGACGCTGACCTCTGGCTCCACCGGCCTGCCGAAAGCGGCCGTTCACACATTTCATGCTCACCTCGCCAGCGCCCAGGGCGTGCTGGCGTTGATTCCCTATGCTGACAATGATGACTGGCTGCTGTCGCTGCCGCTGTTTCACGTCTCCGGGCAGGGGATTTTGTGGCGCTGGCTGCTGGCCGGGGCGCGGATCGCCGTCCAGCCTGCATTACCTTTGGCGCAGGCGCTGGCCGGTTGCACGCATGCTTCGTTGGTGCCGACGCAACTGTGGCGCTTACTCAACGATAATGCGCCGGTATCGTTGAAAGCGGTTCTGCTGGGCGGCGCGGCGATCCCGGTGGCGCTGACGCAGCAGGCGCATGAGCGTGGTATTCGCTGTTTTTGCGGCTATGGTCTGACGGAGTTTGCCTCGACGGTCTGCGCCAAAGAAGCCGATGGCGCGCCGGATGTCGGTTACGTCCTGTCCGGGCGCGAAGTGAAAATTGTTGATGAAGAGGTCTGGCTGCGGGCGGAGAGCATGGCGTCAGGCTACTGGCGCGACGGTGAGCTTCTGCCGCTGGTGAACAGTGAAGGCTGGTTTGCCACCCGCGATCGCGGGATGCTCCACGGCGGTTGCCTCACTATCCGTGGCCGGCTGGATAACCTTTTCTTCAGCGGCGGGGAAGGGATTCAGCCGGAAGAGGTGGAACGCGTGATCGCGCGCCATCCACAGGTTCAGCAGGTTATGGTTGTGCCGGTTGATGATGCCGAGTTCGGCCAGCGCCCGGTGGCGGTGGTGGAGTGTGAAGGCGGCGTTGATGCGGTGGCGCTGTCAGCGTGGGTGAGCGATAAACTCGCTCGTTTTCAGCAGCCGCTGCGCTGGCTGGAGATGCCTGCTGAGCTGAAAAATGGCGGGATCAAAATCTCGCGGCGCGCGGTGCTTCAGTGGGCGAATGCCGCCGTTAATGGCGCGGTGTAGTAGTCTTTTCCACGTATTGCGAGCCGCCTCGGGAAAATGCGCGGCCAAAAAAACAGAACGTGAAGGTTGTGTTACGTTGCGCGAAGGAATACTGACGCAGGGATTGCTATGCACAACGCTTCTTCCTCCGCTCCGCATGATGCGGTGTTTCGTAAATTGTTGGCCCACACGGAAACGGCACGCGATTTTTTCGATATCCACTTACCGGAACGTTTAAAAGTACTCTGTGATTTAAATACGTTACGCCTGGAATCGGGAAGTTTTGTTGAGGAGGATCTGCGCAACTGTTATGCCGATATCCTCTATTCGCTGAAAACAGCGTCGGGTGAAGGTTATCTTTACGCACTGATCGAACATCAAAGCTCACCGGATAAAAATATGGCCTTTCGCCTGATGCGTTATGCCATTGCAGCGATGCAGCGTCACCTGGATAAAGGGTATAGCGAGCTGCCGCTGGTGATCCCGCTACTTTTTTATCATGGACGGGTAACGCCCTATCCCTGGTCGCTGCGTTGGCTGGACGCTTTTCAACTGCCTGCGCAGGCTCAGTCGCTTTATACCAGCGCGTTTCCGCTGGTGGACGTCACCTGTATTCCTGATGACGAGATTGCCCGGCATCGCCGGATAGCGATGCTCGAATTATTGCAGAAGCATGTGCGGCTGCGGGACACGGTGGAACTTCAGGAGCAACTGGTGGCGTTATTGTCTCTGGGATACACTGGCAGCGCTCAGTTGAAAACGTTGCTGAATTACCTGTTGCAGGCCGGGCATACCCGGGATCCGGCATCGTTTTTAGACGCAATAGCCAGCGGAACAAGGGATCATCAGCATAAGGAGGCGTTAATGAACATTGCGCAGTTTCTCAGAGACGAAGGCATGGCACAGGGCTTTACGCAAGGCAGAGACGAAGGCATACGGCAGGAAGCGTTACGTATTGCCAGAGCGATGCTGGAAAAGGGGCTCAAGCCCGACGATGTGGTAACACTGACCGGGCTTCCGGCTGACGTGGTTGAGCAGGCCAGCCATTGAGGGTTTACAGCAATCCTTTCAGGGTTAATGTCCTGCGGGTGGCGTCGTTGAGATCGTAACGGTGCAGGTCCGCAGGCATCACCCACGCAAAATCCTGAAACTCGTCATTGATGCTGACTTCACGGTTGGCGCTGATGCAGTCGAAGATCAGGTAAATCATGTAGATCTGCTCTTTCGTGCCGTCGGGGTAGGTTTTCATCCGCGTATCATCGCGAAAGGTCCACGGCGTTATCTGGCTTAACACCAGGTTATCGCCCAGCTCTTCGCTGATCTCTCTGCGCAGCGCTTCTTCAATCCGCTCGCCTGGCTCCACACCGCCGCCTGACAAAGCCCACTGGCCGGGAAAGACGCCACGGTCATCGGCCATTTTGCATAACAGGTACGCGCCATCATTTTGAATCAGTGGGCAGACAATTGTCCGTTGTCGCATTGGTCTCTCCTTGATAATGAGGAAAAGTCTGCGCAACGTTATAGCACACTGCGGCGCAGGAAAAGTGCGCGGCCTGGCGCATCATTCCTTTTTTATTCATTATGCGAAAAGAAAAATAAGCATATAATCAGTAGCTTTGGGAAATTGGCTTGAAATGTGCGGATATCAAAAATGAAAAAAGTGGCTTTATTAGGGTTAGCCAGTCTGCTGCTGGCATCTGCCGGCGCGCAGGCTGTGAGTTTGAATGGTCAGCTTGGTAAGGATTACAGCAACTTAGGTTTCGGGTTTGGTACTGAAACCAGCGGTATTGCCGTAACCGGCAACTGGGCGCACAGCGAAGATGATGGTGAAGTCGCTGGTCTGGGGCTGGGCTATAACCTTCCGCTGGGGCCGTTCCTGGCGACTGTCGGCGGTAAAGGCCTTTACATCAGCCCGGATTCCGGCAGCGACGGTTATGCCATCGCGGTCGGCGGTGGCCTGCAATGGAAAATCGCCAGCAGCTTCAGCCTGTTCGGCGAATATTACTACTCGCCGGATTCGCTCTCCAGCGGTGTGAAAGAGTACCAGGAAGCGAACGCCGGTGCGCGTTACACCATTATGCGCCCGCTGACCGTTGAAGCCGGTTATCGCTATATCGATATGACCGGTAAAGAAGGTCATCGCGATAACGCCGTGGCCGATGGCCCGTATGTCGGCGTAAGCGCCAGCTTCTGATCCCCCGGCGCGGCGTTCGTCCGCGCCAGTTTATTGCCTTTTTTACCCCGCACATGCGTTATAGTGTTTCAACCTCGATTGCTGGAGATAACAATGTTAAACGTGGAGATGCTGTCCACCGGCGATGAAGTGCTGCATGGTCAGATTGTGGATACCAACGCGGCATGGCTGGCGGACTTTTTCTTTAATCAGGGACTGCCGTTAACGCGCCGCAACACCGTCGGCGATAATCTCAATGATCTGGTTGCCATTCTGCGTGAACGCAGCGAACACGCGGATGTGCTGATTGTAAACGGTGGTCTTGGGCCAACCAGCGACGATCTGAGCGCGCTGGCGGCGGCGACGGCCAAAGGTGAAGAGCTGGTGCTCCACGAAGCCTGGCTGGCACAAATGGAGCGTTTTTTCAGTGAACGCGGCCGCGTGATGGCACCCAGCAACCGCAAACAGGCGGAAATCCCGGCCAGCGCGGAACTGGTGGATAACCCGGTCGGCACCGCGTGCGGCTTTGCCGTACAGCTCAACCGCTGTCTGATGTTCTTTACCCCCGGTGTGCCGTCTGAATTCAGGGTGATGGTCGAGCACGAAATCCTGCCGCGTCTGCGTGCGCGTTTTACGCTGCCGGAGCCGCCGATTTGTCTGCGTCTGACCACCTTTGGCCGCTCGGAAAGCGATCTGGCGCAAAGCCTGGCACACCTCGAATTACCTGAAGGCGTGGTGATGGGTTACCGCTCATCAATGCCGATTATTGAACTGAAACTGACCGGTCCGGCGGAGCATCGCGCGGCGATGGAAGCCGTATGGCCGCAAGTGAAGCGTGTCGCCGGTGAGAGCCTGATTTTTGAAGGCACTGTCGGCTTACCGGCGCTGCTTGCCGCGCGGTTGCGCGAGCGCCAGCTCAGCCTGACCCTGAGCGAGCAGTTCACAGGTGGGCTGGTCGCGCTGCAACTTTCCCGGGCTGGTGCGCCGCTGCTGGCCAGCGAAGTGTTGCCGTCACAGGCGGAGGAACTGGCGCAAAGCGCACGCTGGACGACCGAACTGCGCAATCGGCATCTCGCCGGGCTGGCGCTGACCGTCACTGGCCTGGAAGAGGATCACCTCAACTTTGCGCTTGCCACGCCGGAAGGGACGCAGGCGCTGCGGGTGAAATTCAACACCAATCGTCACGATCTGGTCGTGCGTCAGGAAGTGTGTGCGATGATGGCGCTCAATATCCTGCGCCGCTGGCTGGAAGGTAAAGATCTGGCCAGCGATCACGGCTGGATCAACGTCGTCGAAACCTTGTCGGTATAATTCCGAAAGAAAGGGTAACGGCTTGCCGTTACCCTAATGCTTGCGCCAGCAGGGTGATGGGATGTTCGCAGCGCTTGCTGGTGGACATCTCAATCTGCCATTTACAGGTTTCGCAATCCGTCACCACCAGGTCGGCGCCGCTGGCCTCAATCTGGGCAAACAGCGGCGCGCCGATGGCCTGCGAAGTTGTGTAGTTCTCGCTTTTAAAACCGTAGGTGCCAGCGATACCGCAGCAGCGGGAGTCCAGCACCGTCAGTTCCAGCCCCGGAATGCGCCGCAGCAGCTCCAGCGTATAGTGCGTCCAGCCCATTTTTTCCATATGACACGGGGTGTGATAGACCACCTTCAGTGGTGTCTCGCGCAGCGTCAGCTTTTTCCCTTCATCCAGCATGCGCCAGATCCAGCGCGTCGCCAGATCGATGTGTGAGCGCACCTGGCTGTTATCCACATCCAGCAGATGCGGATACTCATCGCGCAGGGTGAAAGCGCAGGTGGAAGAGGTGGCGATCACCGGTAAGCCTTGCTGACCAATGGCCTGCGTCAGCGACTGCACATTGAATTGCGCCTGTTTTTTCGCTTTTGCGAAGAAGCCATTGGCAATCAGCGGCACGCCGCAACACTTCTCCCGCTGTAATAACTGCACGCCAATCCCCATGTCGTTCAGCAGACGAATCAGATCTTTGCCCAATTGCGGATGGTTGTAATTGACATAGCAGCCGTGAAAAAACGCCACCTGTTGCGGAAATGCCCGCTGTTGTGCGGCAATGCTACGATACCAGCGGCGAAACGTGCCGTGAGAGTATTTCGGCAGCGTGCGGTGGTGATCGATTTTCAGCGTCTTATCAAGCAACTGACGTACCGGCTTTAACGCCGTAGCGGTGTTGACGAGCGGAGCAACGGGCGTTGACAGCGAGCCCATCAAATCCGTATGGCTGAGGATGGCATTACGCAGCGAGAACGGTTTTGCCGCGTACTGGACGCGGGCGCGCTGAATAATGTCGCCAATCTTCACCCCGGAAGGGCAGGCGGTTTCACAGCGTTTACAGTTGGTGCAATACTTCAGCGCATCGTCATACAGCGCGGCATCTTTCAGACGCAGCCGTTCGCCATCGGGACCGGCCTGTTTCGGGCCGGGATAATTGGGATTGACCCGGCTGACCGGGCATGCGGTGGTGCATGCGGTGCATTTAATGCAGCTTTCGAACTGCGTGCAGTTCATTGTTCGCCTCCTTGTGCAATGATCTGCTGCGCGGCATGCAGCGCCGTTACGGCGCAAACCCCGCCGCCGCATCCCTGAGCGACGGCATCGAACCCGCCCAGCACCGAACCAATAACATAAAGATTCTCCACGACAGCGCCCTGACGCAGGCCGCGCAGTTGCGCGTCGGTCCGGACGCCAAATTGCTGCCACGGCTGGCTGTCAAACACATCGTCGCGATACCAGTCGCTGCGCTTGTCGCTCTGCATGACATCCAGATCAAAGACCGCCTCCCGCACGCGATCGCGCCCGGCGATCAGGCCATTGCTGAAGAAGCTGCCGCTGGCCAGCACCACGTGGCGCGCGCGCAGCGGAATGTCTTCATGCTTACGGGTCCAGAGCTGTGTGACATGGTTGTTGCTGATGTCGGCACGCAACACGTCGTCGCCCGGCATCCAGCTCCCGCCTTGTTGAATAAAACGCTGCTGCAACAATAACTGCATGCGCATTCCCGGTACGGAGGGCGGCAGCGTTGGCAGCAGGCGCAGCGGGCAGGCTAATTGTTTATTCAGTTGGGTAAATACGTGGTTGTCCGTCAGGCCGAAGCAGGCGGGCAGCCAGAGCATCCCGTATTGCTGGCTGAGCGGAAGCAGCGCGTCATACAGTTCGTTATAGTGCTCCGGCGCATCCAGCAGGCGGGCAATATTCACCGCGCGGAACTCGCTGGGGTTATCGCGCAGCCTGTCCAGCGCTGGCAGTTCAATCTCTTCGGCATGGGCATCGATGCCGCGTTTACGCAGCGCGCCTGCGGCCAGTTGCGGCTGAAAATCAAGAAACCCGCTAATGCCGACCACCGCAGTTCGCTGTTGCGCCTCTGTTTTGCGCGGGACTTCCTGCGGGCTAAGCCAGGCGCGGCGAAACGTGCCCAGCGGCGTCACGCGGTGATGTGGTGTATCAATCTCTCCCTGCAACGCCAGATTACAGTCGGCGAGCAGGGTTTGCGCCTGCTGCGCGTAGTGTCGCACCGCTTTCGCACCCAGCAGCGCGTAAGGATGCGCGCCGTAGTGTTGTTCCAGCAGGGCAATCGCGCTGTCGATGTCGGTAACCGGTTGTCCATCCGGCAGAAAAGAGAGCAGATCCAGCGAGCCGGAGGAGAAACTCAGCGCGCTCTGGCCGCGGCTGATAATCGCGCAGCGCTGCCCGCTTTCACTCAGGCGAATACCGCACAGCAGCCCTGCCAGACCGCCGCCGATGATGACCGTATCAAATCTCATCTTCTGCCTCCTTTTCCAGACCACATAATCCCTGGTAAACCCAACGGGTGAACTCGCTTTCGCGCAGGGCATCGCCCCAGGCCACCGGCTTCACGCCTTTCCAGCGCTCATTAAGGAAATCACGCAACTGGCTGAGCGACTCGGTTTCGCTGGTAACATGCAGACGGTTTAACAGCCCGGCAGCGCGACAGGCGCATAATTCGCCCTGGCAGGTGCCCATGCCGACGCGCGTGCGGCGGCGCAAATCGAGCAGCGAATGGACATTCAGGTTTTCCACCGCGTACTGCACTTCGCCCGCCGTCACGGCTTCACATTCGCAGACCAGGCTGCGGTTGTGACGATCGCTGCCGAGCCAGTTGGGTGTGCGATCGCCGTGACGATAAACCGCAGAACCGCGCAGCGGCGTTGGCAGTGAGATGATTTTTTTCAGCGTCTGCTCGGTTGATTCCCGGGAGCCAGGCAGCGGCGTGGAAGCGGTGGTGCAGGCCGCGCTGTGGTTCAGTTTTTGGCAGACCGCGTCCGTTGCCCACTCGGCCATCAGGCGGTAGGTCATCAGTTTGCCGCCGGTAATGGTGATAAACCCTTCCAGCCCGTCGCGCTGTGCGTGATCCAGCAGCACAATGCCCCGGCTGACATTGCGGCCGCTCGGATCGTCGTCGCTGGCTACCAACGGACGCACACCCGCATAGGCGCGCAGAATGCGCGTTTGCGCCATGACCGGCGCCAGTTTTTCCCCTTCGCGCAGCAGGATATCCACCTCTTCCGGCGTCACGCGGACGTTATCGATATCGGCGTAATCAATGTGCGTGGAGGTGGTGCCGATCAGCGAAATGGTGTCGCCAGGCACCAGAATATCGGCATCGGCAGGTTTACGGCAGCGGTTTATGACCCGCTGATTGATGCGGTGATCGAGAATTAACAGCGCGCCTTTGGCCGGGAACATGCGAATGCGCAGATCGGCATATTCCGCGATGCGCTGGCCCCAGATCCCGGCGGCGTTCACCACCACCGGCGCGTAAAGTTGCAGGTTTTCGCCGCTGGCAGGATGCCAGAGATTCACGCCGCTCACGCGATCGCCATGGCGAATCAACCCGCACACTTCGTGGCCGGTAAGGATTTTTGCTCCGTGCTCACGCGCATCCAGCATATTGCTGGCGGTCAGGCGGAAAGGATCAACCGTCCCATCCGGCACGCGTACAGCGCCGAGCAGCGTTGGGTTCACGCTCGGTTCTAACCGCAGCGCGTCCTGCGGAGAAATCGCCTGCGCCGGAATGCCTGCCTGCTGGCAGCAATCGATAAATTGGCTTTGATAGACCAAATCATCTTCCGGCAGCGTAATGAACAGACCATCGGTGGGTTCAACGCAGTGGCGGGCAATGCGTTTGAGGATTTGGTTTTCTGCAATGCATTCGCGCGCAGATTCATTATCGGTGACCGCATAGCGCGCCCCGCTGTGCAGCAGGCCGTGGTTGCGGCCGGTTGCGCCGGTGGCGATATCGTGACGTTCGATCAGCACCGCGCGCAGTCCGCGCAGGGCGCAGTCACGGGCTATTCCGGCACCGGTGGCTCCGCCGCCAATAATGATCACATCGTAATCAGGAGAGTTATGCATCTTCGCGTCCCTGTGGCCGACTTTCAGATGCAACCATTTAGCCACACTATGGGTGTGGTTTGTTTGATATCGCGCATATTCGAGCAAATAACGAAAGTGAAACGCGCTTTCATGCGTGAAATTAGACTCTTGTCATATTTCTGTAACATATATTGCGACAACCCGTTCTCTCTACGTAAAACTTTCTCTACAATCCGCCGCGAATAACTTTCGTTATGTTCGTTTTCACTCATTTCTGACCGAAATGAGTCTTACCGCGCCACGGAGGCCGCTATGTTGAGTATTTTTAAACCCGCCCCCCATCTTTCGCGTCTGCCGGACGCGCAAATCGACCCGCTTTATCGGCGGCTGCGCTGGCAAATTTTCTTCGGCATTTTTTTTGGTTACGCTGCCTATTATCTGGTGCGTAAAAACTTTGCCCTGGCCATGCCGTACCTCGTTGAACAAGGGTTCTCCCGTGGCGATCTGGGGTTTGCGCTGTCAGGCATCTCCATTGCCTACGGCTTTTCGAAATTCATCATGGGTTCGGTATCGGATCGTTCGAATCCGCGCGTGTTTCTGCCTGCCGGTCTGATCCTTGCGGCTGCCGTGATGCTGTTTATGGGCTTTGTGCCCTGGGCCACCTCCAGCATTATGATCATGTTTGTGCTGCTCTTTTTATGCGGCTGGTTCCAGGGGATGGGCTGGCCGCCGTGCGGACGTACGATGGTGCACTGGTGGTCGCAGAAGGAACGCGGTGGCGTTGTTTCTGTGTGGAACTGCGCGCATAACGTTGGCGGCGGCATTCCGCCACTGCTGTTTTTGTTGGGGATGGCCTGGTTTAACGACTGGCATGCGGCGCTGTATATGCCAGCCTTTGGCGCGATACTGGTGGCGATTATCGCCTTTGCTTTGATGCGTGATACGCCGCAATCCTGCGGTTTGCCGCCGATCGAAGAGTACAAAAACGACTACCCGGACGATTACAGCGACAAGCACGAAGAAGAGCTGTCGGCGAAGCAGATTTTTATGCAGTACATTCTGCCGAACAAGCTGTTGTGGTACATCGCCGTGGCTAACGTGTTCGTATACCTGTTGCGCTACGGCATTCTCGACTGGTCGCCAACTTACCTGAAAGAAGTGAAGCACTTCGCGCTGGATAAATCCTCGTGGGCCTATTTTCTCTATGAGTACGCCGGTATTCCCGGCACGCTGCTCTGCGGCTGGATGTCGGACAAAGTGTTCCGTGGCAATCGCGGCGCGACCGGTGTGTTCTTTATGACGCTGGTGACGATCGCGACTATTGTTTACTGGCTGAACCCGGCGGGCAATCCGACGGTAGATATGATCTGTATGATCGTCATTGGCTTCCTGATTTATGGCCCGGTGATGCTGATTGGCCTGCATGCGCTGGAGCTGGCACCGAAAAAAGCAGCAGGCACGGCAGCCGGGTTTACCGGGTTGTTTGGCTACCTCGGCGGTTCTGTCGCGGCCAGCGCCATTGTCGGTTATACCGTTGATTTCTTCGGCTGGGATGGCGGTTTCATGGTGATGATCGGCGGCAGTATTCTCGCCGTTTTGTTGCTGATTGTCGTGATGCTGGGCGAAAAACGTCACCATGCTGAGATGCTGGCGCGCCGTCAGTAAAAGGGAGATCAGATGAAAACCACTTTTACCCGTATCACAACCGGCCTGCTGCTGGCCGGTTTATTTGCCAGCCAGGCGCTGGCGGTGGAGAAAATCGTGATTGCCCATCGCGGCGCAAGCGGCTATCTGCCGGAGCACACATTACCGGCGAAAGCGATGGCCTATGCGCAGGGTGCCGATTATCTTGAGCAGGATCTGGTGATGACCAAAGACGACCAACTGGTTGTCCTGCACGATCACTATCTGGATCGCGTGACCGATGTGGCGGAGCGTTTTCCGCAGCGCGCCCGTAAAGATGGCCGCTTTTACGCCATCGACTTTACGCTCGACGAAATCCGCTCTTTGAAGTTTACCGAAGGCTTTGATGTGGAAAACGGCAAGAAAGTGCAGCTTTTTCCAGGGCGCTTCCCGATGGGCAAATCGGAATTCCGTATCCATACCTTTGCCGAAGAGATTGAGTTTGTGCAGGGGTTGAACCACTCCACCGGCAAAAACATCGGTATCTACCCGGAAATCAAAGCGCCGTGGTTTCATCATCAGGAAGGCAAGGACATTGCCGCGAAGACGCTGGAAGTGCTGAAAAAGTACGGTTACACCAGCAAAAAAGATAAAGTCTACCTGCAATGTTTTGATGCCGACGAGCTGAAGCGCATTAAACATGAGCTGGAGCCGAAGATGGGGATGGATCTCAATCTGGTGCAACTGATTGCCTACACTAAATGGCATGAAACCCAGCAAAAACAGCCGGATGGTAAATGGGTGAATTACAACTATGACTGGATGCTGCAACCCGGCGCGATGCGGCAGATTGCGCAGTATGCCGACGGAATTGGCCCGGATTACCATATGCTGGTGGCAGACGGTTCCACACCGGGTAACGTGAAGCTAACGCAGATGGTGAAAGAGGCGCATGCCAGCCATTTGCAGGTACACCCGTTTACCGTGCGGGCCGATCAACTCCCGCCGTATGCCGCCGATGTGAATCAGCTGTATGAAGTGCTGTACCGGCAGGCGGATGTTGATGGTTTGTTTACCGATTTCCCCGATAAAGCGGTGCAGTTTTTAAAGCGGAAATAAGAGTGAGACCCGGTAAGCGAAGTTGCCTGATGGCGCTTCGCTTATCAGGCCTACGAAGGGATGAGCATGCAGTAACGGTAGGCCGGGTAAACGCAGTACCACCCGGCATTTTTTACATCTCGATCTCGATATCGCCTTTCGCCCGGCAGCAGCAGGGCAAAATTTCCCCTTCGTTAACGAAGGCCAGCGGCTCGGCAATCCAGTCAACCTGGCCTGCTACCAGACGGCAGCGGCAGGAACCGCAGTAGCCTGCGCGGCACTGGTACTCCACTTCCACTTGCTGTGACTCCAGCGCCACCAGCAGGGAAGGGTGCTCATCCCGGCACAGCACCTCGGTGCCGGAAAGGCGCAGCGTTACGCGGCTCATCAGAGCTGGAAGCTGCTCAGATCGTCGGTATCGACTTCAGAATCGATCTGACCGACCAGGTAGGAGCTGACTTCCACTTCCTGCGGCGCCACCTGCACGTTATCGGAAACCAGCCAGGTGTTGATCCACGGAATCGGGTTTGAACGCGTCTGGAACGGCAGATCGAGGCCAACCGCCTGCATGCGGATGTTGGTGATGTACTCGACGTACTGGCAGAGAATGTCTTTGTTCAGGCCGATCATCGAACCGCCCTGGAACAGATATTCCGCCCACTCTTTCTCCTGCAATGCCGCCTGCACGAACAGGTCGTAGCACGCCTGTTTGCACTCTTCGGCAATTTCAGCCATTTCCGGATCGTCAGCGCCAGAGCGTAGCAGGTTCAGCATATGCTGAGTGCCGGTCAGGTGCAGCGCTTCATCGCGGGCAATCAGGCGGATGATTTTGGCGTTGCCTTCCATCAGTTCGCGCTCGGCAAAGGCAAAGGAGCAGGCGAAGCTGACATAGAAGCGAATCGCTTCCAGTGCATTCACGCTCATCAGGCACAGGTAGAGTTTCTTTTTCAGCTCGCGCAGATTCACGGTAACGGTTTTGCCGTTCACGGTGTGTGTGCCTTCGCCCAGCAGGTGCCAGTAGCTGGTCATCTCAATCAGTTCATCATAGAAATACGAGATGCCTTCCGCACGCTTGAGGATCTGCTCGTTGGTGACGATATCGTCAAACACCACCGCCGGATCGTTAACGATGTTGCGGATGATGTGGGTGTAAGAGCGCGAGTGGATGGTTTCGGAAAACGCCCACGTCTCGACCCAGGTTTCCAGCTCCGGAATGGAGATCAGCGGCAGCAGCGCGACGTTCGGGCTGCGGCCCTGGATGGAATCCAGCAGAGTCTGGTATTTCAGGTTGCTGATAAAAATATGTTTTTCGTGTTCCGGCAGCGCCTGGAAATCGATACGGTCGCGGGAAACATCAACTTCTTCCGGACGCCAGAAGAAGGAGAGTTGTTTTTCAATCAGCTTTTCAAAGATGTCATATTTTTGCTGATCGTAGCGCGCCACGTTAACCGGCTGGCCAAAGAACATCGGCTCCAGTAGCTGATTGTTTTTCGTCTGTGAAAAAGTGGTGTAAGCCATGAAAGTGTCCTGTCTTGCGAAAGAAAAGGGCGGGTTTCCCCGCCCCTTCGTTAGATCTTACATGCGCCGCTTTCGCAGCCATCGTCCTGGATGGAAGGCACCAGGTCATCCTGGGCATCTTCCGCTCCATCGCGGGTGTTCTGATAGTACAGCGTTTTCACACCAAATTTGTACGCGGTGAGCAAGTCTTTCAACAATTGCTGCATCGGCACTTTGCCCGACGGGAAACGGCTCGGATCGTAGTTGGTGTTCGCCGAAATCGACTGATCGATAAACTTCTGCATAATGCCGACCAGTTGCAGATAGCCGTCATTGTTCGGCATTTCCCACAGCAGCTCGTAAGCGGTGCTCAGTTGTTCGTAGTCCGGCACCACCTGGCGCAGAATACCATCTTTCGACGCTTTGATGCTCACGTGGCCGCGCGGCGGTTCGATACCGTTGGTGGCGTTGGAGATCTGCGATGACGTTTCAGACGGCATCAGCGCGGAGAGCGTGGAGTTACGCAGACCGTGCGTTTTGATGGATTCGCGAAGTGCTTCCCAGTCGTAATGCAGCGGCTCGTTGGTAATTCCGTCGAGATCTTTCTTGTAGGTGTCGATCGGCAAAATACCCTGCGAATAGGTGGTTTCGTTGAACCACGGGCATGCGCCTTGCTCTTTCGCCAGCTCGTTAGACGCTTTCAGCAGCCAGTACTGAATGGCTTCGAAGGTCTGATGCGTCAGGTTATTGGCGCTGCCGTCGGAGTAACGTTTGCCATTCTTCGCTAGCCAGTAAGCAAAGTTGATCACGCCGATACCCAGCGTACGGCGGCCCATGGCGCCACGTTTTGCGGCCGGGATTGGGTAATCCTGGTAATCCAGCAGCGCGTCGAGAGCACGTACCGCAAGCGTTGCCAGCTCTTCCAGCTCGTCGAGGTTTTTGATGGCGCCGAGGTTGAAAGCAGACAGCGTGCAGAGTGCGATTTCACCGCTGTCGTCGTTAACGTCATCCAGCGGCTTGGTCGGCAGCGCGATTTCCAGGCACAGGTTGGATTGACGTACCGGCGCGACCTGCGGGTCGAACGGGCTGTGAGTGTTGCAGTGGTCAACGTTCTGGATGTAGATACGGCCCGTTGAGGCACGTTCCTGCATCATCAGTGAGAACAGCTCAACCGCTTTGATGCGCTGCTTACGGATGGTGTCGTCTTTCTCATATTGGGTGTACAGACGTTCGAACTCATCCTGATCGGCGAAGAACGCGTCGTACAAACCCGGGACGTCGGACGGGCTGAACAGGGTGATCTCTTCACCTTTCAGCAGACGGGTGTACATCAGTTTGTTGATCTGTACGCCGTAGTCCATGTGACGCACGCGGTTACCTTCCACGCCACGGTTGTTTTTCAGTACCAGCAGGCTTTCTACTTCCAGGTGCCACATCGGGTAGAACAGGGTAGCTGCGCCACCGCGTACGCCGCCCTGCGAGCAGGATTTCACCGCCGTCTGGAAATGTTTGTAGAACGGAATACAGCCGGTGTGGAACGCTTCACCGCCGCGGATCGGGCTGCCCAGCGCACGGATGCGACCGGCATTGATGCCGATACCGGCACGCTGGGAAACGTATTTCACAATCGCGCTGGAGGTGGCGTTGATGGAATCCAGGCTGTCGCCGCACTCAATCAGTACGCAGGAGCTGAACTGACGCGTCGGGGTGCGCACGCCGGACATGATCGGCGTCGGCAGCGAAATTTTGAACGTGGATACCGCATCATAGAAACGCTTCACGTAGTCCAGACGCGTTTCACGCGGATAGTTCGAGAACAAGCAGGCAGCCACCAGAATATAGAGGAACTGCGCGCTCTCGTAGATTTCGCCGGTCACGCGGTTCTGTACCAGGTATTTCCCTTCCAGCTGCTTCACGGCGGCGTAGGAGAAGTTCATATCACGCCAGTGATCGATAAAACCGTCCATCTGCTTGAACTCTTCTTCCGTGTAGTCTTCCAGCAGATGATGATCGTATTTGCCCAGTTCGATCATTTTTTTCACGTGGTCGTACAGCGCTGGCGGTTCAAACTGACCGTAAGCTTTTTTACGCAGGTGGAAAATCGCCAGGCGCGCGGCCAGGTACTGGTAGTCCGGCGCATCGCGGGAGATTAAATCCGCTGCGGCCTTAATGATGGTCTCATGGATATCGGAGGTTTTGATCCCGTCGTAAAACTGAATGTGTGAACGCAGTTCAACCTGGGAGATAGAGACGTTACTCAGCCCCTCTGCCGCCCAATCCAGCACACGATGGATTTTGTCGAGATTGATGCGCTCAGTGCCACCATCACGTTTTGTCACCAGCAGACTCTGATTCATGTGATTACCTGTCCGTGAAATAAAAGTATCCCCCAATTATCCACAGTTCGTCGCTGTGACTAACTCTGTGGATAAATACTATATGTAGGGGGTTTGCGATAAGGAAAACGCTATATGGTGATTATTCTAGTAAGGATTCTTTTCAGTACAAGAGTTGATTTTGAGGTTAAATTGAGGTTGCGAAAGCGTAATAAACGCTAAGACCTCATGCTGTAAGGCCTGGCGGGGATGTCAACGATTTGCAAAAAAAAATGAAATTTTGATCGAGTGCTGATTTCTTCATCGGGAAAGGCAAATGCGCAGCTTGATACTGCGCAAGATTTATAACTTTAACTAATGACCTTAGTTGTTTTTTGCTGTTGTATGTAACATGTAATTAACATCCACTCCCGGCCCTAAGGTAAATTTATTCAGCAGAGGATTATAATGCAGCCCGGTGATATGACGTTCCTGAAGCACCGTCTCATCGATCCAGTTTATTAATTCAGCAGGTTTAATGAATTTCTTCACGTCGTGCGTGCCTTTCGGCACCATGCGCAGCACATATTCTGCGCCGACGACAGCCATCAGCCAGGATTTGCCATTGCGGTTAATGGTCGAAAAGAAGACGTGGCCGCCCGGTTTAACCAACTGCGCGCAGGCTTTTACCACCGATTGTGGATCGGGGACGTGCTCCAGCATCTCCATGCAGGTCACCACGTCGTACTGCTGCGCGTGTTTCGCGGCATGTTCTTCGACGGTTTCCTGAACATAATCGACCTGCACGCCGGATTCCAGCGCATGCAGACGCGCGACCTGCAACGGTTCAAAGCCCATATCCAGACCGGTCACTGTTGCGCCTTCCTGCGCCATGCTTTCCGCCAGGATGCCGCCGCCGCAGCCGACATCAAGCACCTTTTTACCGAACAGACCGCCGGCATGTTCGCCAATGTAGCCCAGACGCAGCGGGTTAATACGGTGCAGGGGTTTAAATTCACCCTCTTTATCCCACCAGCGTGAAGCGACAGCTTCAAATTTGGCAATTTCAGCATGGTCAACGTTCTGAGCGGCCGGTGTTTTTTCGGCATTCATGGGCGCATTTACTCCTCTCTCAATAAGGCGTGTGAGTATATCAGGCCGACGGGATGAATAAACCTTTGCGCGGGAGTTATAGATTTACCTGTATCACAGCGGTTGTGTTATAATTTGCGACCTTTGAATCCGGGATACAGTAGAGGGATAGCGGTTAGATGAGCGACCTTGCGAGAGAAATTACACCGGTTAACATCGAGGAAGAGCTGAAAAGCTCCTATCTGGACTATGCGATGTCGGTCATTGTTGGCCGTGCGCTGCCGGATGTCCGAGATGGCCTGAAACCGGTTCACCGTCGCGTACTTTACGCCATGAACGTATTGGGCAATGACTGGAATAAAGCCTACAAAAAATCTGCCCGTGTCGTTGGTGACGTAATCGGTAAGTACCATCCCCATGGTGATTCCGCGGTGTATGACACCATTGTCCGTATGGCGCAGCCATTCTCGCTGCGTTACATGCTGGTTGATGGTCAGGGCAACTTCGGCTCCATCGATGGCGACTCCGCGGCGGCGATGCGTTATACGGAAATTCGCCTGGCGAAGATCGCCCATGAATTGATGGCCGATCTGGAAAAAGAGACGGTTGACTACGTCGATAACTACGACGGCACCGAAAAAATTCCTGATGTGATGCCGACCAGGATCCCGAACCTGTTGGTCAACGGTTCTTCCGGTATCGCGGTCGGTATGGCTACCAACATTCCGCCACACAACCTGACGGAAGTGATCAACGGTTGCCTGGCCTATATCGACAATGAAGACATCAGCGTTGAAGGGCTGATGGAACACATTCCGGGGCCAGATTTCCCGACTGCCGCCATCATTAACGGTCGCCGTGGGATTGAAGAAGCCTACCGCACCGGTCGTGGCAAGATTTACATTCGCGCCCGCGCAGAGGTAGAAACCGATGCGAAAAGCGGTCGTGAAACCATTATCGTGCATGAAATTCCGTATCAGGTGAACAAAGCGCGCCTGATCGAGAAGATTGCCGAACTGGTGAAAGACAAACGCGTTGAAGGCATCAGCGCGCTGCGCGACGAGTCTGATAAAGACGGTATGCGCATCGTAATCGAAGTGAAGCGCGATGCCGTGGGCGAAGTGGTGCTGAACAACCTCTACTCCCAGACGCAATTGCAGGTCTCCTTCGGTATCAACATGGTGGCGTTGCACCATGGTCAGCCGAAGATCATGACGCTGAAAGAGATTCTGGCCGCGTTCGTGCGTCACCGTCGTGAAGTGGTGACCCGTCGTACCATTTTCGAACTGCGTAAAGCCCGTGACCGTGCGCATATCCTTGAAGCGCTGGCCGTGGCGCTGGCGAACATCGATCCGATCATCGAATTGATCCGTCGCGCGCCGACCCCGGCCGAAGCGAAAGTGGGCCTGATCGCGCAGCCGTGGGATCTGGGAAGTGTCTCCTCGATGCTGGAACGTGCGGGCGATGACGCTGCACGTCCGGAGTGGCTGGAGCCGGAGTTCGGTATTCGCGACGGTAAATACTACCTGACTGAGCAACAGGCACAGGCAATTCTGGATCTGCGTTTGCAGAAACTGACTGGCCTTGAGCATGAAAAACTGCTCGACGAGTACAAAGAGCTGCTGGAGCAGATCGCTGAACTGCTGCACATCCTCGGCAGCGCTGAGCGCCTGATGGAAGTGATTCGTGAAGAGCTTGAGCTGATTCGCGAGCAGTTCGGTGATGAGCGTCGTACCGAAATTACCGCGAACACCGCCGATATCAATATCGAAGACCTGATCACTCAGGAAGATGTTGTGGTTACGCTGTCGCATCAGGGCTATGTGAAGTATCAGCCGCTGACCGACTACGAAGCCCAGCGCCGTGGTGGTAAAGGTAAATCCGCTGCACGTATTAAAGAAGAAGACTTTATCGACCGCCTGCTGGTGGCCAACACCCACGATACGATCCTCTGCTTCTCCAGCCGTGGCCGTCTCTACTGGATGAAGGTTTACCAGCTGCCGGAAGCGAGCCGTGGCGCGCGTGGTCGCCCGATCGTCAACCTGCTGCCGTTGGAGCCGAACGAGCGTATTACTGCCATTCTGCCGGTACGTGAATACGAAGAGGGCGTTAACGTCTTTATGGCGACCGCCAGCGGTACCGTGAAGAAAACCGCGCTTACCGAGTTCAGCCGTCCGCGCTCTGCCGGTATTATTGCCGTCAACCTGAATGAAGGCGACGAACTGATTGGCGTCGATCTGACCTCCGGGAACGACGAAGTGATGCTGTTCTCTGCCGCCGGTAAAGTGGTGCGCTTTAAAGAGGGTGCGGTGCGCGCGATGGGTCGTACGGCGACCGGCGTACGCGGCATCAAGCTGGCGGAAAAAGACAGCGTGGTATCGCTGATTGTTCCGCGCGGCGAAGGCGCCATCCTGACGGTGACGCAGAACGGTTACGGTAAACGTACTGCTGAAACCGAGTACCCGACCAAATCTCGTGGTACGCAGGGTGTTATCTCCATCAAGGTCACCGAACGTAATGGTTCCGTGGTCGGTGCGGTGCAGGTAGACGATTGCGATCAGATCATGATGATCACCGATGCCGGTACGCTGGTGCGTACCCGCGTGTCGGAAATCAGCGTGGTGGGCCGTAATACCCAGGGCGTGATCCTCATCCGTACCGCGGAAGATGAAAACGTTGTGGGTCTGCAACGCGTCGCCGAACCGGTGGATGACGAAGAGCTGGACTCCATCGATGGCAGCGTGGCGGAAGGCGATGACGACATCGCGCCGGAAGTTGACACTGACGACGATACGGCGGATGACGCCGACGAGTAATGCGTCACAGAGGGCCGGTTTTCCGGCCCTTTTTCATTGCCATTGCGGCATTCGCGATTTATCGCTACCTTAACGACACTCTTTTTTAACTTCCTTGTGGCGGAGTTTCCCCAGGTTGAAATACCTCGTCTCTTTTCGCAGCACCCTGAAAGTTTCCCGCTATTTATTCAGAGCGCTGGCGCTATTGCTGTGGCTGTTAATTGCCTTTTTTTCAGTGTTTTACATTGTCAATGCGTTGCACGACAAAGAGTCAGAAATTCGTCAGGAATTCAACCTCAGTTCCGATCAGGCGCAGCGTTACATTCAGCGCACATCGGATGTGATGAAAGAGCTGAAGTACATTGCCGAAAACCGTCTGACGGCGGAAAACGGCATCCTTACCTCGCGCAGCCGCGATGATAAAACCGATGTGCCGGCGTTTTTACCGCTGTTCCCCGATTCTGATTGCTCTGCGATGAGTAGCTCATGGCGCGGTTCGCTGGAGTCGCTGGCGTGGTTTATGCGCTACTGGCGCGACAATTTCTCAGCCGCCTACGATCTCAACCGCGTATTTCTGATTGGCAGCGACAATCTGTGTATGGCGGATTTCGGCCTGCGCGACCTGCCGGTCGAGCGTGACGATACCTTAAAAAGCTTGCATGAGCGGATTGTGAAATACCGCAATGCGCCGCAGGATGAGCGCAGCAATAACCTCTACTGGATGAGCCAGGGGCCGCGCCCGGGAATCGGTTACTTTTACGCGCTGACACCGGTTTATCTTGGCAATCGTCTTCAGGCGTTGCTCGGCACCGAGCAGTCAATCCGCATGGAGAATTTCTTTACGCCGGGCAGCCTGCCGATGGGCGTCACCATTCTGGATGAAAGCGGGCACTCGCTGATTTCGCTGACCGGCCAGGACAGCAGCATTGTTGCCGATCCGCGCTGGATGCAGGAACGTTCGTGGTTCGGTTACACCTCCGGTTTCCGCGAGCTGATCCTGAAAAAGAGCTTACCGCCATCCTCATTGAGCGTGGTTTATTCCGTTCCTGTCGATATGGTACTGGAACGCATCCGCATGCTGATCCTCAATGCGGTGCTCCTGAACGTGCTGGTTGGCGTGGCGCTGTTTACCCTGGCGCGCATGTATGAGCGGCGCATCTTTATTCCGGCGGAAAATGATGCGCAGCGGCTGGAAGAGCATGAACAGTTCAACCGTAAAATCGTCGCTTCTGCGCCGGTGGGGATCTGTATTCTGCGCACCCAGGACGGGACGAATATTCTCAGTAACGAACTGGCGCATAATTACCTGAACATGCTCACGCATGAAGATCGGCAGCGGCTGACGCAGATCATCTGCGGCCAACAGGTCAATTTTGTTGATGTGTTGACCAGCAACAACACTAATCTGCAAATCAGCTTTGTTCATTCGCGCTATCGCAATGAAAACGTGGCGATTTGTGTGCTGGTGGATGTCTCCGCGCGCGTCAAAATGGAAGAGTCGCTACAGGAAATGGCGCAGGCGGCAGAACAGGCCAGCCAGTCGAAATCCATGTTCCTGGCGACCGTCAGCCATGAGTTGCGCACGCCGCTGTATGGCATTATCGGTAACCTCGATCTGCTGCAAACCAAAGAGTTGCCGAAGGGCGTCGATCGCCTGGTGACGGCGATGAATAACTCTTCCAGCCTGCTGCTGAAAATTATCAGCGATATTCTCGACTTCTCGAAAATTGAGTCTGAGCAGTTAAAAATCGAGCCGCGTGAGTTTTCCCCGCGCGAGGTGATGAGCCATATCACCGCCAACTATCTGCCGCTGGTGGTGCGTAAACAACTGGGGCTGTACTGCTTTATCGAGCCGGATGTGCCAGTGGTTCTCAACGGCGATCCGATGCGTTTGCAGCAGGTGATCTCAAACCTGCTGAGCAATGCGATTAAGTTCACCGATATCGGGTGTATCGTGCTGCATGTACAGCGTGATGCGGATTATCTCAGCATCCGCGTGCGCGATACCGGTGTGGGGATACCTGGTAAAGAAGTGGTGCGGCTGTTTGATCCTTTCTTCCAGGTCGGAACCGGGGTGCAGCGCAATTTCCAGGGCACAGGCCTGGGGCTGGCGATTTGCGAGAAGCTGATTAGCATGATGGACGGCGATATCGCGGTGGATACCGAACCGGGTATGGGCAGCCAGTTCACTATTCGTATTCCGCTTTACAGTGCGGTCGCGCCGGTACGCGCTGATATCGATGGGCTGGCGGAGACCTGCTGCTGGCTGGCGGTGCGTAACGCCTCATTGTCGGCCTATTTGCAGAGCTTGCTGAACTGGAATGGCATCCGCGTGAAGCAGTACGACGGGCGCGTGCTCGGCCATCAGGATACGTTGATTACCGACGAAGATCCGGAACATCCTTCGGGCGCGCGGGCGGTGATTGTTTTCTGCCGCCGCCATATCGGTATTCCAGTTGAACGTGCGCCGGGCGAATGGTTACACAGCGTCGCCGCGCCGCACGATTTGCTGGCGTTGCTGGGACGCATATACCGCGTGCAGGTGGTGGAACCGCAGGCAACTGCGACGCAGGCCATAGAAGACAATGAGTTATTGCGCAACGACGATATGATGATCCTGGTGGTTGACGATCACCCGATTAACCGGCGATTACTTGCCGATCAGCTGGGATCGCTGGGCTATCAATGCAAAACAGCCAACGATGGGGTGGATGCATTGAACGTGTTAAGCAAGAACCACATTGATATTGTGCTCAGCGACGTCAACATGCCGAATATGGACGGTTATCGTCTGACGCAGCGGATTCGCCAACTGGGCCTGACGTTGCCGGTGATTGGCGTAACGGCTAACGCACTGGCGGAAGAGAAACAGCGCTGCCTTGAATCCGGTATGGATAGCTGCCTGTCGAAACCGGTGACGCTGGATGTGCTGAAGCAAACGCTGGCAGCTTATGTTGCGCGGGTCAGAAACAGCAGGGGATAAAAAAGAACCCCGGCGAAAGCCGGGGTTGTGGGGATTACTCTTTTTCTGTCTGGGTCAGAGTGACCGAGGAGAGGTAGTTCAGCAGGGCGATATCGTTATCGACACCCAGTTTCATCATCGCAGATTTCTTCTGGCTACTGATGGTCTTGATACTGCGGTTCAGCTTTTTAGCGATTTCCGTTACCAGGAAACCTTCTGCAAACAGACGCAGTACTTCGCTCTCTTTCGGTGACAGGCGTTTGTCGCCGTAGCCGCCAGCGCTGATTTTTTCCAGCAGGCGAGAAACGCTTTCAGGGGTGAATTTCTTACCTTTCTGCAGCGCGGCCAGAGCCTTAGGCAGGTCAGTTGGCGCGCCTTGTTTCAGTACGATACCTTCGATATCCAGATCCAGCACCGCACTCAGAATTGCCGGGTTATTGTTCATGGTAAGAACAATAATCGACAGCGCAGGAAAATGGCGTTTAATGTATTTGATCAGCGTAATACCATCGCCGTATTTATCGCCCGGCATTGACAGGTCGGTGATCAGAACATTTGCCTCGAGTTTCGGCAGGTTATTAATGAGCGCTGTAGAGTCTTCAAATTCACCGACTACGTTAACCCACTCGATTTGTTCCAGTGACTTGCGAATACCGAACAGTACAATCGGATGGTCATCGGCAATAATTACGTTCATATTGTTCATGTATTAGGCTACCTTGCTACAGCAAGCTCTTGACGTAAGCGTCAATGTCGCTGATGTAATTTTCTATGCCTGGAGCATCGCTTTCACGAATTAATTGCTCCAGCGTTTCGCACAACTGCTTACCAGGTACCAGATTTAGCATAGCAAACACACCTTTCAGGCGGTGTGCTGTCTGCGCCAGCGCAGCGAAATCGCGTAACGCTGATTCAGTATACAACCTCTTAACATCATCGGGTACTGTGTCAACAAACAGTGCATAATAGCCGCTGGCATGGAGTTCCGCGTTTTCATCGCCTCCCAATGGCGATTCCGGAACATCTTCCTGCGCCAGTTGCTCTTCTATAAGCTGCAATATTGCTCCCTGCATTGCATTGCTCATATTAAAGTTAACGCGCAATTGGCCAGGGCCAATTTTCCGCACACCGGCCTCATCATCGCTTAAAAGCAAGCCTGAGGCTGTAAGATTAGACGGATTATCTGTCAAAAAGAGATCATATTCTTGACTTGAAAGACGTTCATCCGGGGAAATACAGCTTGCACCCCAATTTTCCAACTGGCGAACTACGATATTGCGGATTTCATTCGAGGTGATGTCAATCATCGCGACAACATCATCAAGCAATTTCTCTTCGCTTTCAACCTGCGGTGAGCGGGCCGCCATTCTAACATGCAAAGAGTAGCGGGTGCCCAGATCTTCCCTGGCCTTAATATTCAAATGCCCACCGAGTTTTCTGGCTAACTGATCGCACAGCCAGAAGGTGAGGGCGTTTGCTTTTCCGTACCGATCGCTCTGTGTATCGTTAAGGAACGGGAAGTGCAGATTGTCAATTTCGCTGGTATTTACGCCTGTACCAGTATCAAGAATACGGAAGGTCAGGCGATCTTCTGCGGATTCATCCATATTCACTTCAAGGGTGATTTTACCCATTTGCGTGGTCGTCACCGCGTACTGGATCAAAAGCAGTAAGATTCGACGTAACGCATCGCGATCGCCGTGGCGCTCCTCGTTAGCCGGAAGCGGGTTGTTGATCAACAATTGCAGGCCTTTACGCTTGATCACCGGCAGAACTTCCGGCACCACTTCATCAATCAAATCCTGAATGGAGAACACGGTAGGCGAACCTTTCCAGCTATCGCTTTCCAGCATGTTGGCCAGCTGAATTTCATCTACCAGCTGTACCAGCCTGTCGGCGTGATCAGCGACGAGATTGCCCTCTTTGTTTTCAAGGGCGGCAGCTTCAGCAGCGAGGGCCTTTACTGGCTGTTTCAGCGAGTCAGCCAGATTATTCATAAAGGTGGCGCGGCCCTGCTGGTTCTTCTCATACAGCCGCTGCGCTTGCTTCAGCTTCTTATTGACCAGCACTTCGCGGTCCTGGTCGCGAATAATAAAGATCTGCGTACGTGAAGCCACCTGGCTGCGGAACTGACGGATTTCATACAGCTCATTATTGATGGTGGCCTGGATGACGCCCTGGTGCTGATCCGCCATGGCGGTGATATTTTGCAGATTCAGGTGCGGCAGCAGATGGTCGGCTATTTTGTTGCTCAGCACCGTGCGGTTAGCTTCCTGATCGTGTACCAGTAAGCCAAGCGGCAGTAATGAGACAATCTCTTCGTTGAAAGCGCGCAGCACGCGCAGCTCGTTGCTTGCTCCTGGCGCCGCCAGGCTATCCGTCTTACGGCCCGGTTGCTGACGGAAGGTGGTGTAGCCAAATAGCGCCAGCGCCAGCAGCCCAATATTCAGCAACAGCGGTAAAAGAATGTTTTGCAGGGTGTCGAGCAGCAGCGTACCGAAAGGAACCTGCCACACCAGGCGCAGCCCTGTGCCGTTCAACGCAGAAGCGATCTCAATACGCGAGCTATTAAAGTTGACGGTCACATTATCTGTGGTCTCTTTATCCTGCCCGCGCGTGGTATTTTGCGTGCTATCAGGGTCGAGACGGAAACTGTCCAGTGACATGCCCGGCGGGATCAGATCGTTAATCGGCAAGTCAAACGCCACCACCGTCGCCAGGTGACCCGGCTGGTTAAAGGTGGTGCGCAGCGTAAAGTAGTGGCCATTCTGCCAGGCCAGACGGCGCAAGGAGGAAAAACTTTCGCGCTCATCAAGGGCGTTAGCCTGCTGCAACATCTCTGCGCGTCGGGAATCGACGATATTGCTGATGGTGGAATCTTTAAAACCCGAGGTCAGATCTTTTAGAGGCAACGTCGAAACCAGGATCATGCTGTTATCCTGGCCATTCAGATAGTACATCGACCACGGAACGGTTTCTGCGCCCCACAATGTATCGAGATACGTTGAGATGCGCTGCGTCATCTCCAGCGTGGAACTGTCGTGTGAACCGAAAATCAGCGCTTCTGTTTTGCGACGCGGTTTTTCGAGGTAATAGACATCCTGTTTCAGACGCGTTTCCTGTAAACCTTCGCTCGGCGTGGTTGCCGGAGCCGCAGCGATATTGTCGTAGATCTGCCAGGTGGCATACCGCCAGGTGTCGATACGCTTATGGATGGCATGCGTAACATCGACGATTTGATAGCTCTTATCTTTCAGCCAGGCGTTGACCGCGCTCTGGATCATCACCCCCATCGTTACCAGCAGGACAATAATCAATAAGAGAAAGAAACGGGTAATGTTGCCCGGTATCAGGGAAAATTTGCCAGGGATCATTGTGTCAGATTGACTCATTCTTGTGTGTAACCCGTTATGACAACACTGCAGGTGACGCTCAGCATCCGCTGAAACAATGTTGCTGCCATGCCGTAACTACCGCCTGTCGTGCGCGGACTACAAATAGATGTGTTGCAGAGCAGTGTACAGCAGGCAGTATATCGGTTAATGAGTGAATTTCCAGACTCTCTTTTCAGCCATTACTCACATGATGCGGGTTTTTGTCCTTCATCTAAACGAAGCGGCAAAAATGTACAAAATACGGAGATTGTACAAATATTTCTCACCCCTGAATAAAAAGAACACAATAAATAACAAGAAATTAATTAAGGTGCTAAGTCAATAAGATAAGTCTGGCACGCTTGTTGATTAATTAATAATCGTTACAAATAGTTATTATATGTAGATTATTATTCAAGTTAAGTAAAGAAAAGTAAAAAAAAACCGAATGCAGGGCATTCGGTCATAAGAGGGGTAAACAGACATTCAGATTCGAATGACGGTAATAAATAAAGTTAATGATGATAGCGTGTTGTATTTTAGTGGCGATTAGGGATTTCGTTTTTGCATTCAGTGCTGTCATTTATTTTTATTTATGTGATTGTTTTTTATTGTGTTTTTAATTTTATTTGATTATTCGTGCGATATATATTAGCTATTCGTGCTATAAAAAGTTCCCTCGATTTTACAAAGTGAAACATCTATCATTAAATATGAAACATCTTCAAAATTTTCGTATCATATTCTCGATGGATTATTTTCCTATTTTAAGCACAATGAATTTGCCAGCTGATTAGAGGGTTAGTCAGCAAGCAGTGGCAAATAAAAATGCATATAACAGAGGGTTAATAAAATGAAAGTTAAAGTACTGTCCCTCCTGGTGCCAGCTCTGCTGGTAGCAGGCGCAGCGAATGCGGCTGAAGTTTACAACAAAGATGGCAACAAATTAGATCTGTACGGCAAAGTAGACGGTTTGCACTATTTCTCTGACGACAAAGGCTCTGATGGCGATCAGACATACGTGCGTTTCGGCTTCAAAGGTGAAACTCAGGTAAACGATCAGGTTACCGGCTACGGTCAGTGGGAATATAACGTTCAGGCTAACGACACTGAATCTGCAAGCGATCAGGCATGGACCCGTGTGGCATTCGCCGGTATCCGCGTGGTTGACGCAGGCTCTTTCGACTACGGTCGTAACTACGGCGTAATTTACGACGTAACGTCCTGGACCGACGTTCTGCCGGAATTCGGCGGTGACACTTACGGTTCAGATAACTTCATGCAACAACGTGCTAACGGCCTTGCCACCTACCGTAACACTGACTTCTTCGGTCTGGTTGATGGCCTGAACTTTGCTCTGCAGTATCAGGGTAAAAACGGCAGCGTCAGCGGTGAAAACGACACGGGTCGCAGCACGCTGAAACAGAATGGCGACGGCTACGGCGCGTCTCTGACCTACGATCTGGGCGCAGGCTTCAGCGTCGGTGGTGCAATGTCTTCTTCTCGTCGTACTGCTGACCAGAACGTGACTACCAATGCTGCTCTGTTCGGCGAAGGCGATCGTGCTGAAGTGTACAGCGGCGGCCTGAAATACGATGCCAACAATATTTACCTGGCGGCACAGTACTCTCAGACCTATAACGCAACTCGTTTCGGTAACTCTCAGAGCACCAGCGATATCTACGGTTTTGCTAACAAAGCGCAGAACTTTGAAGTGGTTGCGCAGTACCAGTTCGACTTCGGTCTGCGTCCGTCCATCGCTTACCTGCAATCTAAAGGTAAGGATATCTCCAACAACACCGGTACCGTTAACTACGGTGACCAGGATATCCTGAAATACATCGATGTTGGCGCGACTTACTACTTCAACAAAAACATGTCCACCTATGTTGATTACAAAATCAACCTGCTGGACGACAACGACTTTACCCGTTCTGCCGGTATCTCTACCGACAACATCGTTGCACTGGGCCTGGTTTACCAGTTCTAAGTTCGTAACAACGATTGCTAAGGCGCCGCAAGGCGCCTTTTTTATTGTCCGGTTTTTGATGTACGCTTGCCGCCAGCAAGGAGATAACAGGCAATGACAATGACTATTTTCCGCAGCTTTGTGGCCGCCGCGCTGTTGCTATTGGCGGGCTGCGATCGCAGCGAACAGGCACAACCCACCGTGCTGGAAGGCAAAACGATGGGCACTTTCTGGCGCGTTAGTCTGGTGGATATTGATGCGCAGCGCGCGCAGGCGCTACAGAAAAAAATTCAGGCACAACTGGATGCCGACGATCGTTTAATGTCAACGTGGAAGAGTGATTCTGCGCTGATGCGCTTTAATCACACTGCCAATACTTCGCCCTGGCCGGTCAGTGCTGCAATGGCAGATATTGTGACCATCGCGTTGCGGGTCGGGGAAAAAACGGACGGCGCAATGGATATTACCGTGGGGCCGCTGGTGAATTTGTGGGGATTTGGCCCGGATAAACAACCGGTCGTCAGCCCAACGCAGGCGCAAATTGATGCGGCAAAAGCCCGTACCGGCTTGCAGCATCTGACGGTGATTAACCGCTCCGGGGAACAATTCCTGCAAAAAGATCTGCCGGATCTGTTTGTCGATTTATCGACAGTCGGTGAAGGCTATGCGGCGGATCATCTGGCGCGGCTTATGGAGCAGGAAGGGATTGCCCGCTATCTGGTTTCCGTCGGCGGCGCACTTGCCAGCCGGGGTATGAATACGCAGGGCCAGCCGTGGCGGGTGGCGATCCAGAAACCGACCGATCGTGAAAATGTCGCACAAGCCGTGGTCGATATTAATGGTCATGGGATCAGCACCTCCGGAAGTTATCGCAACTATTACGAGCTGGATGGCAAACGCATTTCGCATATTATCGATCCGCGCACCGGGCGTCCCATCGATCACCGCCTGGTTTCGGTCACTGTGATTGCGCCAACGGCACTGGAAGCGGATGCCTGGGACACCGGCTTAATGGTGCTGGGTACCGATAAAGCCAAAAAAGTGGTGATGCGCGAAGGATTGGCGGTATTTATGATCATGAAAGAGGGTGACGGTTTTACCACCTGGATGTCGCCGCAATTTTCCTCCTTCCTGGTCAGCGAAAAAAATTAAAACGCAAGATTGCGGGTGTCGAGTTCTGCGCGAGCGTGCACAGTGGGGCTAAGCTTAAATAAGGAGCCTGACATGAACGAGACGACTTTACTTGATGAACAGCGCTGGCAGGCGGTGCTGGCGCGCAACCCGCAGGCGGATGGCCAGTTTGTTTTTGCCGTGCTGACCACCGGCATCTTCTGTCGCCCGTCCTGTCGCGCGCGCCACGCCCTGCGCCAGAATGTGCGTTTCTTTCCGGATGCCGATAGCGCTGTTGCCGCGGGTTTTCGCCCATGCAAACGTTGCCAGCCCGATAAAGCGCATCCGCAACAGCAGCGGCTGGATAAAGTGGCCATCGCTTGTCGATTGCTCGAGCAGGATACGCCTGTCACCCTCGATCAACTGGCAATTGAGGTGGGCATCAGCCCGTACCATTTTCATCGTCTGTTTAAATCTGTGACCGGGATGACACCGAAAGCCTGGCAGCAAGCCTTCCGCGCCCGGCGTCTGCGCAACACGCTGGCAGAGAGCGACACCGTGACCGATGCCGTGCTGGCGGCGGGGTTCCCCGACAGTAGCAGCTTCTATCGCCAGGCAGATGCCGCGTTGGGAATGACGGCGCGTCAGTTTCGCCGCGGTGGTGACGATGCCGCTATTCGTTACGCCCTGAGTGACTGTTCGCTGGGGCGCTGCCTGGTGGCCGAGAGTGAACGGGGCATCTGCGCCATTTTACTGGCCGACAACGATGAACAGTTGTTGGCAGAACTGCATACGATTTTTCCTCATGCCCGAAACGTGCAGGGCGATGCGGCGATGCTTGAACGCGTCGCGCAGGTGATCCGCCGTCTTGATCGTGCGGATGCGCCATTTACATTGCCGCTGGATTTGCGCGGCACGGCTTTCCAGCTTCAGGTATGGCAGGCGTTGCGCGAGCTCCCCGCCGGCGCAACGATCAGCTATCAGCGTCTTGCGCAGCAAATAGGCAAACCTGGCGCGGTGAGGGCGGTGGCCAGCGCCTGTGCAGCGAATAAGCTGGCGATTGTTATCCCTTGTCATCGCGTAGTGCGCGGCGATGGCGCGCTCTCCGGTTATCGCTGGGGAATCGCGCGCAAAGCACAACTGCTGCAACGGGAAGCGAAAAAAGAGGAGAGTTAATGCTCGATCTGTTTGCCGATGAAGAACCCTGGCAGGAGCCGCTGGCGCCTGGCGCGGTGGTGCTGCGCCGTTTTGCGCTACCGCATGTGGAAGCGCTGATGCGCGGCATTGCGCAGGTGGTTAATCAGTCACCGCTACGCCATATGGTCACGCCGGGCGGGTATACCATGTCCGTGGCGATGACCAACTGCGGCAGGCTTGGCTGGACGACTAATCAGCACGGTTATCTCTACGCACCTGGCGATCCGCAAACGGCGCAGCCGTGGCCGGAAATGCCTGCTGCATTCACGGCGTTATGCCATAAAGCCAGCATCGCGGCGGGTTATCCTGAGTTTCGCCCGGATGCCTGCCTGATCAACCGTTACGCGCCAGGTGCGAAGTTATCGCTGCATCAGGATAAGGACGAACCTGATTTGCGCGCGCCGATTGTCTCTGTCTCGCTGGGCTTACCGGCTATTTTCCAGTTTGGTGGGCTGAAGCGTAACGATCCGCTGCAACGATTGATGCTGGAACATGGCGATATTGTGGTGTGGGGCGGTGAATCGCGGCTCTTTTATCATGGCATCGCGCCGCTGAAAGCGGGTTATCACCCGGTGACCGGCGAATGTCGTTACAACCTGACGTTCCGCCAGGCAGGCAATAGCGAATAAAAATAAGAATTATTCTTGATGTAAAGCAGTAGCCGTTTAAACTGCTGGCTGTTTTTGTTGACCGGGCCGTTGTTATGGAACTCCTTCTTCTTGTCTGGCGGCAGTATCGCTGGCCATTCGTGGCGGTACTGGCGCTCACCCTTGCCAGCGCCGCATTGGGAATCGGGCTGATCGCTTTTATTAACCAGCGTCTGATCGAAACCGTCGATATATCATTGACCGTGCTGCCGGAATTTCTCGGCTTGCTGCTGCTGTTAATGGCGGTGACGCTCGGCTCGCAACTGGCGCTGACCACGCTCGGTCACCATTTCGTTTACCGCCTGCGTAGTGAATTTATCAAACGGATCCTTGATACGCCGGTGGAGCGCATTGAACAACTGGGCAGCGCGTCGCTGCTGGCCGGGTTAACCAGCGATGTGCGCAACATCACCATCGCTTTTGTGCGCCTGCCGGAACTGGTGCAGGGCATTATTCTGACGATAGGTTCGTGCATTTATCTGGCCATGCTATCCGGCAAAATGCTGGTGATCACTGCACTGTGGATGGCGCTGACCATCTGGGGCGGCTTTATTCTGGTTTCCCGGGTGTATAAACATATGGCGACGCTGCGCGAGACGGAAGACAAGCTCTATAACGATTTCCAGACGGTGCTGGAAGGGCGCAAAGAGCTGAATCTGAATCGCGAGCGTGCCGAACATGTTTTCGAACAGATGTACCTGCCGGATGCGTGCGAGTACCGCCACCATATTATTCGTGCCGACACTTTCCATCTCAGCGCCGTCAACTGGTCGAATATTATGATGCTCGGCGCGATTGGCCTTGTGTTCTGGATGGCAAACAGTCTGGGCTGGGCGGATACCAACGTGGCGGCAACCTATTCGCTGACGCTGCTGTTTTTACGTACGCCGTTGCTTTCGGCGGTCGGTGCATTGCCGACACTGTTGAGCGCACAGGTTGCTTTCAACAAACTGAAGCATTTTGCTCTGGCGCCGTATCAGCCCGCGTTTCCGCGTCCACGGGCTTTCCCCGGCTGGAAAACGCTGGAGCTGCGCAACGTGACCTTTAAATATCAGGAGAATGATTTCTCTGTCGGCCCGATCAACATGACGCTGAACCGGGGCGAACTGGTGTTTCTGATTGGTGGCAACGGCAGCGGTAAATCAACGCTGGCGATGTTGCTGACCGGGCTGTATCAGCCGGTTGCCGGCGAGATCCTGCTGGATGGTAAACCGATGGCGCAGGATCGTCCGGAAGATTATCGCAAACTGTTCTCGGCGGTATTTACCGATGTCTGGTTGTTTGACGATCTGCTCGGGCCGGAAGGTAAACCGGCGGATCCGGCGCTGGTCGATAAGTGGCTGGATCAGTTGAAGATGGCGCACAAACTGGAACTGAACAACGGCAAGATCCTCAATCTGAAGCTCTCGAAAGGGCAGAAAAAGCGCGTGGCGCTGTTGCTGGCGCTGGCGGAAGAGCGCGATATTCTGCTGCTTGATGAATGGGCGGCCGATCAGGATCCCCATTTCCGCCGCGACTTTTACCAGGTGTTGCTGCCGCTGATGCAACAAATGGGGAAAACCATTTTTGCCATCAGCCACGACGATCACTACTTTACCCACGCCGACCGCCTGCTGGAGATGCGCAATGGCCAGTTGACTGAGCTGGTGGGTGAAGAGCGCGCGCAAGCTTCCCGCGACGCCGTCTCCCGCACTGCCTGAGCAATGCGCTCCCTTCGATCGAAGGGGGCATTCGTTCCATTTTTCGCCAAACGCCCCCGCTGTTTATTATTTTTTACAAAAGCTGCCGCTATGCTTAAGGCTATTCGGCCCCGGCTTCAGGGCGCTTTGCATTCAGGGAACGGCTAATGTCATTAAGCAAAAAAAACAGCGTCAAACTGCGCGACGAGGAGCGGGCGCGCCTGATTTGGTTGCTGATCACCCATAAACCGCTTACCGCCTCGTTGCTCGGGCAACTCACCCTCGCCGAGCAGGTTGATAGCGCCACGCTGGAGCGGGATCTGGCGGAAGTTAACGCGCTGGTCTCCCACTTGCCGCCGCCGGATCTCGCCGATACGCTGGAAGCCTTGCCGGTAGATGAACGCCACGCATTATGGCGGCTGGTGAGCGATGATAAACGCGGCAAAGTGCTGCTTGAGGCATCGGAGAATGTCTGGGATGACCTGATTGATGAGATGAGCGACCGCGCGCTGCTCGATGCGCTGCAAACGCTGGATATCGATGACCAAATCTGGCTGGTGCAGCATCTGCCGCGTAACCTGACCGGCCGCTTAATGGCGACGTTACCGCGTGCAGAGCGTAACCGCATGCGGGAAGTGATGCGCTACGGCAAAAACTGTGTCGGCGCGATCATGGAGTTCGAGGTGATCACCGTGCGCTCTGAAGTGACGCTGGCAGCGGTGCAGCGCTATCTGCGACGGCTCGGCAAAATGCCGGACAACACCGACAAACTGTTTGTTATCGGCCGCGATAACCGGCTGATGGGCGAACTGGGGTTGCAAACCATTTTGCTCAATGCCGCCGGGAAGCGGGTCAGCGAAGTGATGGATGCGGATCCGGTGGCCTTTTCTCCGGAAGAGGACGCGGAAAAAGTGGCGCGTACCTTCGAGCGTGACAACCTGCTTAGCGCGGCAGTAGTCGATGATAACGGAATGCTGATGGGCCGTCTGACCATCGATGAGATCGTCAATGTGGTCTATGAAGAGACGGACAACGATTTGCGCCAGATGGGCGGCCTGAGCGCCGAAGAAGACGTGTTTGCGCCGGTAAGCAAAGCGGTGAAAACCCGCTGGGCGTGGCTGGCTATCAATTTATGCACGGCATTTATCGCCTCGCGCGTGATCGACGGTTTTGAACACACCATTTCACAACTGGTGGCGCTGGCGTCGCTGATGCCGATTGTCGCCGGGATTGGCGGCAACACCGGCAACCAAACCATTACCATGATTGTGCGCGCGCTGGCGTTACAAAACATTCAGCCGGGCAACTTTGCTTTCCTGATTATGCGTGAACTTGGCGTCGCGTTGATTAACGGCCTGGTGTGGGGTGGCATTATGGGCTGCATCACATGGTGGCTGTACGACGATGCGGCGCTGGGCGGTGTTATGACGCTGGCGATGGTGTTGAACTTGTTGATGGCGGCGTTGATGGGCGTGTTGATCCCGATGATCATGACCCGGCTGGGGCGCGACCCGGCGGTCGGCTCCAGCGTGATGATCACCGCGATCACGGATACCGGCGGCTTCTTTATTTTTCTTGGGCTGGCGACGCTGTTTTTGCTGTAACTATTGCTGCCTTACGCCACTTCGGTGGCGTGAGCGCCAGCGTGACCAGCCCGCCCGGCACGGAGCCTTCATCACCTACTAAGAAGATCAAAATGCCAGGCGCGTTGACGAAACCGGTCATCACCGCATGAAGAATAAAGCGCATCAGTCGCGCCATACCGCTCAGACCGAAGAGAATTTGAATCATCCCCGCCAGTAAAACCGCTGGAAGAATGTATTCCACACCGTGTTGGTTAACCACAGGACCTATAACCAGAGCGACTGACCTTGCCGCCGCCGTCACCATCGCCAGGCGTCCACCCAAAAACGACATACTCAGGCACAACATCAGTCATAAAGGTTCGCAGGCCGGTGTGGCGTTCAACAACTGGGGCGCAAACGGCATCGCTGCATTTGGCAAAGCGCAAAATAATAGCAGATTTTAACCGCAGCGGGTCAACAATAAGTGTTAAATCTAATCTGGAAAATCAACTTATTAGTAACATTTATACAATGAATATTTAATGTTTAAACATTATTTAAATCTCACTTCTTAAGTGCTACGTTAGAAGGGTTAACTACTTTACCCTCAATAAATGCGAATAAAGCAGCACTAAAAGTAAGGCATTAATACCATGAAAAAAATGACTGCCAGACTGTTTTCGATGGCTGTCGGGCTAAATGCTGTCTCAAAGGCAGCGAAAGCGTCCGCATCGAAAGAGCAGGAAACAGATGTGCTTTTAATCGGTGGTGGGATCATGAGTGCCACATTGGGTACCTGGCTTCAGGATCTCGAACCCGACTGGTCGATTACGATGGTGGAACGGCTGGATGCCCTGGCAGAGGAGAGCTCGAACGGCTGGAACAACGCCGGTACGGGCCATGCTGCTTTAATGGAGCTGAACTACACCCCGCGCGCGGCTGATGGCACCGTCAGCATTAAAAAAGCGATTGAAATCAACGAAGCGTTCCGTATTTCTCGCCAGTTCTGGGCGCATCAGGTCAAAACCGGTGTGCTGCGCGAACCACGCTCATTTATCAATACCGTACCGCATATGAGCCTCGTCTGGGGCGATGACAATGTGAACTTCCTGCGTGCCCGTTACAAAGCGTTGCAGCAGTGTTCTCTGTTCCGTGGTATGCGCTATTCCGAAGATCCCGGGCAGATCAAACAGTGGGCGCCGCTGGTGATGGAAGGGCGCGATGCGAAGCAAAAAATCGCTGCGACCCGCACCGAGATTGGTACTGACGTTAACTTCGGTGAACTGACACGCCAGATGATTGGCTCATTGCAGAAAAAAGAGAACTTCTCTTTGCAACTGAGCACGGAAGTTCGCAGCCTCAAACGCAATGCCGATAACAGCTGGAGCGTGACGCTCAGCAACCTGAAAGGCGGCGGCGAGCGCGTGGTAAAAGCGAAATTTATCTTTATTGGCGCGGGCGGCGCGGCGCTGAAATTGTTGCAGGCATCCGGTATTCCGGAAGCGGCAGACTATGCCGGTTTCCCGGTTGGTGGCCAGTTCCTGGTGGCGGAGAACCCGGATGTGGTCAACCACCATCTGGCAAAAGTCTATGGTCAGGCGACCGTTGGCGCACCGCCGATGTCGGTTCCGCATATTGATACCCGCATTATTGATGGTAAACGTGTGCTGTTGTTCGGGCCGTTCGCGACCTTCTCGACCCGTTTTCTGAAGAACGGTTCGCTGTGGGATCTGCTGCGTTCGACCAACTCGTCCAATATTCTGCCGATGCTGACGGTGGGAATGACCAACTTCAGCCTGGTAAAATATCTGGTCAGCCAGGTACTGCAAAACGAAGATGACCGCTTCGATGCGCTACGGGAATACTATCCGCTGGCGATGAAAGAGGACTGGCGTTTGTGGCAGGCGGGCCAGCGCGTACAGATCATCAAACGTGAAGCCGGGAAGGGCGGCGTACTGCGCCTCGGCACCGAAGTGGTTAGCGATAAAGAAGGTACCATTGCGGCGCTTCTGGGAGCCTCGCCGGGTGCGTCTACCGCGGCGCCGATTATGCTTGAGCTGATGGAGAAAGTGTTTACTGAACGCTTTGCTTCCGCAGCCTGGCAGGCGAAGCTGAAAGAGATCATCCCCTCTTTTGGTACGCAACTTAACGGCAATATTGAAGCTGCCGATGCAGAGCTGCGCTACACCAGCGAAATCCTTGGGCTGAAATGCGACGAGTCTCTGGTGGCAGATGCCACACCACCGGTGCAGAAGCCAACGACCCAGCCGCACAACGACGGCGAAACGGTTGCGGATATCGCGCTGTAATTGCCTTTCCCGAAAAAAAAACCGTAACGGATGCGTTGCGGTTTTTTTTTACCTTCGCCACTATTTATAATGGCAAGGTAACAAATATTATTGTTGGTGAAAGCATTGCTAATGTAGAAGCTTTTCATCATTGTTGAAATCAATTCTGACAACCCTCCCTCAATTGTTGATTTTTTCAATTCGGAGGACCTGTCTTCAGCTTTCAATTTAGCAGCTTTGACAGATGGAGCCGCTCAGGAATCAAAACAAGCAGCATTGCAAACTCAATTCACAGCACTGAAATCTCAGTTCGTAAGCAACCTGGCGTAAATCAAGGCACAATACGGACTATGATATGACGACAGATAGCGCTGATTCAGAAATCAAATTAACCACACTTCCAAAATACTACCCTATATGTGGTGAAGTGCTAAGACAGCAGGAGGAAACTGTCGATGGGGTTATTATGAAGGTGTGGATTTGCGATGATTGCGAATTCGAAATGTCAGTATAAATATATGATGTAACGAAAGAGTTGTAGCCCTTTTAACTTAAGAAAAATTATTAAGGATAGCCAGTATTATACTGGTCAATACTATTTGATCAGCATTTAAAATATATGTACTATCGGGATAAAACAAACTCATTGATTGGTCATAATATGCGCTACAATGCGTTAGATGCTGCTAAATTTTTAGGTTGCTTTTGCATAATGATTGTTCATGTGGGCAATTTTACCGAACTCCCGTCGCCGCTTGGTGATGTTATCAGGGTGTCGTCGAGATGGGCTTTGCCTTTTTTCTTCTTGTGCTCTGGCTACCTTATAGGGATATCACACGAATTTGACGTAGGAAGAAAAGTAAATAAATTAGTTTCCATTCTCTTCTACTCATCTATTTTCTATATTCCGATACTATATCGAATGCTCCACGGAGATCTGGAAGGATTGCTAAACAAAGTAATCTCAGCTGATACCATTCATGGCGGAACGTCATTTCATCTTTGGTTTATCAATGCGTTGATGCTGGGAGTGATTCTAACTAACTATATGTTGAAAAACGTAAATGCCAGACTTGCCTTAATACTTGCTGTCGGTATAATTCTGGGATGCTGGGTAGGAGACGTGCTGAAGTCACTTGGTTATAAGATATGGATATTCTACGTTTTTAGAACAATGATAGCTTTCTCTCTAGTATATATCGGTTATTTAATTGCAAAAACCAAAATATTAAACGGTATCAGGAATAATATATCATTAATAATTCTAATTGGTGGTGTGTTGTTGATGGTTGCAGAAGTCTATTTCATTCACAAGGCGGTTGGTGCTGATATGAATGAAAGGCAGTTCCCTTTTATGAGCGTACCTGTAGCGATAGCGTTACTTAGCCTTAGTATCAATACTTCGATAAAAGATAATTTTATATCGAGGATAGGGCGTGATTATTCTCTTGGTGTGTACTTAATTCATCCATTTTTAATTTATATTGCTATTCATGATGTCGGAAGCACCATTGCTAATAACTCATCAATGAAGCTAATTCTATGCTTTATCCTTTCTATCGTCATAATGTGGATATTCAAGCAGTTTATACCCATCGTTTATAGAAAACTTAATGGCATTGGTATCAAGTAAGAAGTAAATCGTAAAGCATACTCATGTGTGCTTTACGATTTGGTAAAAATAGTATTATTCATTCCCTGATTTATAATTGCTATACTCTGTTTCAGCCCACATGGCAATAGCAAATACTTCTATGGCTACGAGAGTTGTATTCCCCCATGACTTTCCAGATATGAGCATAACAGCGCTTATGGACCCGGCGAGCCTAACCGCCCATTTAGCCACAACATGAATCATGTCCTGCATACCTCTCCCCCTTCCTTCCATGCGCACATAGCACGAACTATATTCGATTTAGCTTAAGTTGGTAAGAGTATCTATCATCATGTTGATCTGTATGTACAAAAAGAAAGTCTGTCGTACCGCTTGATCAATAGCATCGATTGATAATGCATGTATTTATGCACAGTAATTATTGAGAGGTTCAGATCATGCCACGGCGTTCCGACATCACCCACGCGTTTTACCAGGCCATCCATGTTGAGCCTTCTGGCAGTCGTATATCACTACAGGTGAGTTTTTGCGGCAGCTCGCCGCGGTGAACCTTTGAGCAGGCCAACGACTGGATCAAATCGCACACTCATAATTTCCACGACATAACACCACATCACGGTGAAGATAAGCTCTGATTTTATGTTCAATCCGAATGGATGGATCTGATCATGGGATTCCCTGCGTCAGCACAGGACTACATCGAAGACGGGATTTTTGATGTAGTAACTTACGCTGTAAACGATATTCGCACGTCAGAGTTTGATGACTGTCCGGGGATGCAAAACGTCAGGGGTTTTACCTTCATTTTACCTTGGCCGAATCGCAGGCGTAAAAAAAACCAACCGCAGTGGGTTGGTTTTTTTGGGATTTTTTGGTCGGCACGAGAGGATTTGAACCTCCGACCCCTGACACCCCATGACAGTGCGCTACCAGGCTGCGCTACGTGCCGATACGTGGCGCTAATAGTACCCTTTTCGTTGCTGATTGCAAGCAGAGGGGCACCTGAGTGATTCATAATTAATCAATCAGTTAGCGATAAAACGTTTTTCATCCGTTAACACTTGCAGCAACAAACTGAGCTGCGGTTTCTGATCGCGGATTTTCTCGCCCTGCGCATTCCAGGTATGGTAATTGCCGTTGGGACTCAGTACCAGCGTCATCTCCGGCGTGGTAATCGCCAGCGTGTCGCCGCCTGCAGCGGTGACCCAATTGTGGCGGCGCGGTGCGTTAAACAGATCCTGCCCCTGTGACCAGGCATTGGGTGGCGTGCTGACATGCAGCAACCGCTGCATCAGCGTGGCCATCACATCTTTATGATCCGTCAGCGTATTAATGCGCTGCGCCGGTGTGCCAGGCCAGTGGATGACCAGCGGAACATGCAGCCTGCTGCGCGACCATTCGAAACTATCGTCCGCTTTGCCTTCAGGAACGCCGTGGCCAGCGGTGATAATCACCACCGTATCGTCCAGCTTGCCGGTCGCGCGCAGCGCATCCAGCACGCGCCCGATTTGCGCATCAACATCTGCCGCCGCGCGGCTGTACTTACGGGCGAAGTTTGGCTGCGAACTGTCCAGAGACGCCGTGCCGTTCAGCGAAATCCACGAGAACCAGCGGTTATCGTCCTGCGCGTAATGCTCAAGCCAGTTGATCCACTGCGAGGCGGTTTTCTCGTCACTCTGCGTTTGCGCGGCCGGTAATGAGAAATCGGAGAGCAGCGCCTGGCGGTAGAGCGGGCTGCTGAAGCCGTCCGAAGAGAACAAACCAAGCTGGTAGCCCTGCTGGTTAAAGGCCGTGATCAGCGCCGCCGGAATACGCGCCGACAGCACGCCGTCCATGTAACCCGGCGAGATGCCGTAAAACAGGCCGAAATAGCCATTGTCGGCAGTGTTGCCGGAACTCATATGCTGCGTAAAGTTGACGTTCTGCTGCGCAAAGCTGGCCAGTTGCGGCATCTGTTTTTCATAACGCGAATAGTTGAGGCCATCAACGGTAATCAGCAGCACGTTCTGGCCGGAACCCATATCAGCGTAGCGCAGATCGCTTAAGGGATACTGTACGGAGACGGCTTCAGGGTTGCCTTGTTCCACCAGCCGGCGCTGATAATCCTGCGCATCCAGCAAACCGTGTTTTTCCAGAAAACGGCGCGCGGTCATAGGATAAGAGAGCGGCAGATTAGCGCGCTGCATGGTGATCGGGCGATAGAAATTGGCGTCGGCCCAAATATACATCACGTGCGTGGCAATAAAGGCGACGAAGAAAAAGGCGGCCAGCGGCTTGGCATAGTGGCGGCGGCGCGTCAGGCTGCGCAGCTTCTGCCAGCTCCAGGTGGCGAATAACATCTCGATCAGCAGGACAACTGGCACGCTGATAAACATGAGCTGCCAGTCCCGCGCCATCTCGTTCTGGTCCGGGTTAATCACCAGTTCCCAGACAACGGGATTAAGATGCAGGTGGAAACGGGTAAATACTTCGCTGTCGATCAGCAGCAGCGTCATGCCCGCCGTCGCAAGGATCGCAGACAGCACGCGCATCAGGCGCTGCGACATCACAATAAACGTCAGCGGGAAGAGCACAAGCAAGTAGGTGGCGAACACCAGAAAGCTGAAATGCCCAACCACGCTGAGATAAGAATAGATACGCCCGGAGAGGGTAGTCGGCCAGTCGGCGACAAACAGATAACGGCTACCGAGAACGATGGACAACAAAATGTTGAACAACGCAAACCAGTGCCCCCAGCTTACCATCTGGGAGACTTTTTCACGGTAGCGCTGACGATTGGTCACCATAGACTGTCGATATTTCCCTTAATGCGCTTTGTCGTCGCCAATCGACGATTGTAATGCCTGAGCGAACGACTTCGCGATCGCATGACGTTGTGCAGGCGCGACGCTGGTGTTGATCAGGTTCGTCACCATATTGCCCAGCACCATCAGGGAGAGATCGGTCGGGGCTTTGTGTTTTTCCAGTACGTTTGCCAGCTCACTGAGCAGCTGTTCAACGTGTTCATCACTGTAGCGGGAGATTTGTGGCATATCGGAATCTGTTTACTCATGAAAGGGCAACATATTACCGTAGCAATCGCTTTTTTTCTGCTTTTTTATCAGCAGTTGCACAGTCGCGTTGGTGGTGGTTGAATACCGCCGTCTAAAAGGAGAGTTTATCATGAGTCTGGACATCAACCAGATTGCCCTGCACCAGCTTATCAAACGTGATGAGCAAACCCTTGAACTGGTGCTGCGCGATTCTTTGCTGGAACCGACCGCGCCTGTCGAAGAGATGATGGCGGAGCTGCATCGGGTATACAGCGCCAAAAATAAAGCCTACGGTCTGTTTAACGAAGAGAGCGAACTGGCGCAGGCGCTGCGTCTTCAGCGTCAGGGTGAGGAAGAGTTCCTTGCTTTCAGCCGCGCGGCAACCGGGCGCTTACGTGATGAACTGGCGAAATATCCCTTTGCCGATGGCGGTATTGTGCTGTTTTGCCACTACCGTTACCTGGCGGTGGAATACCTGCTGGTGGCGGTGCTGAACAACTTAAGCAGCATGCGCGTCAATGAAAATCTCGACATTAGTTCGACGCACTATCTCGATATTAATCATGCTGATATCGTGGCGCGCATTGATTTAACCGAGTGGGAAACCAATCCGGAATCAACCCGCTATCTGACCTTCCTGAAAGGGCGGGTAGGGCGCAAGGTCGCGGACTTCTTTATGGATTTCCTTGGTGCCAGCGAAGGGCTGAACGCGAAAGCGCAAAACCGCGGTCTGTTGCAGGCGGTAGACGACTTTACCGCGCAGGCCGAACTGGATAAATCAGAACGCCAGACCGTGCGCCAGCAGGTTTATACCTACTGCAATGAGCAGTTGCAGGCGGGCGAAGAGATTGAGCTGGCATCGCTCTCGAAAGAGCTGGCGGGCGTCAGCGAAGTGAGCTTCGAAGAGTTTACCGCAGGCCAGGGCTACGAGCTGGAAGAGAGTTTCCCGGCGGATCGCAGTACCCTGCGACAACTGACCAAATTTGCCGGCAGCGGCGGCGGTCTGACGATCAACTTCGATGCTTTGCTGCTGGGCGAACGTATTTTCTGGGATCCGGCTACGGATACGCTGACCATCAAAGGCACGCCGCCGAATCTGCGCGATCAACTGCAACGCCGATTCACCGGCGGGAAGTAATCCTCTGAAACCGGCTCATTCGGGCAGGTTTTTTTTACGCGCGACGGGAGCCGTCATATGACTTAGCGACCCGTCGTTAATAAGTCGTAAAAAACCACCTGCATAGCAGGTGGCATTGATAGCGCCCCATAGGGGCGTACTAAGTCCAGACTCTGAGAGCCTTCCCTTCACACCTCTTTTAGTTGAAGTTGGCTCTCTTCAACTTC
>Ga0058700_1000043_pt1 | contig 88131 bp, 77 predicted proteins | sample AgamicAtAme_FD_71365 | JGI IMG/M metagenome (GOLD analysis project Ga0058700, IMG submission 71365) | Agave microbial communities from Guanajuato, Mexico - At.Am.e | ecosystem: Host-associated > Plants > Phyllosphere > Phylloplane/Leaf | place: Guanajuato, Mexico | collected 2012-06-07 | reverse complement strand
CGGCGATCGCCGGCCACCACCTCGTAAGTCTCGCCATCGGCGGAAAGGATGACGATGAGGTTTTGCAGCAAGCCGATGCGGGCAATGCTCGCGGCCAGTTCGGGGATGGACAGGCGCGGCATCTTGCGGGCGTTGCGCTTGGAGCGGCGCGGCAGCAACTGCGAGAGCGGAACCAGAATCAGGTTCTTGGACGGGTCGGCCATTTCCAGCGGGGCGGCGGCTTCGATGGCGACGGCTTCGGTTTTGAGTACGGCGTTCATGGTGATGACTCCTTGCGGTTGGGATGCAGCAGCGAGAGAAGCGGCAAGGGCTGCTGCCTGCCCCTGCCGCGTGGGGATTCAGGCTTTCAACTGGCGCAGGCCATCGGCCAGCAGCCACAGGGCGCGATTGAGGCGCACGCTTTGGTCGATGCCCTGCACGGGCCGGGTGGTCTGGCGGCGGCCATTCGCGGCGCGGGCGGACAGGCCGCCTTTGGTCAAGTTCTCCTGCGTGCGGTTGAACACGCTCCACAGGTCGCGGCGGTCGTCGTCGTGGCGGCGCGGCATCAGGATTTGCGATTCCGTGATGGGCGCGGGCTTGTCCTCGTCGTACTTCAATGCCAGCGCAGCGCGGGCGAACACTTCCGATTCCCCGGCGTCGAGCGTGATGGCGCGCATGGCATCGCGGGATTCCTGCGCCCGGTCGAAGCCGTGCAGGACTTCGTAAGCGCCTTCGATGACGTGCCCCGCTACGTCGCCCTTGTGGGGAACGCGCACGTTGGCCACGGTGTCGCCGCAGACAAGGCCATTGCTGCAAACGAAGCGGAACATCCCGGCCAGCATCTGATAGCTGCTAGTGCCGTCATGGGAGTTCAGCAGGATGATTTCGTTGGCCTCGCGGCCGTTGATCTGGCTGGCGTGGCGCAGCCGGATCATGTGCTTCGTGTAGTCGCGGCGGTCGTCGTGGCGCACGCGGGTTTGCGTCACCATGAAAGGCTCGAAGCCTTCCCCGCGCAGTTCTTGCAGCACGGTCGCGGTGGGGATGTAGCTGTACCGCTGCGAGCGGCTTTCGTGCGGGGCGTCCGCGAAGATGGACGGGGCCACGGCCCGGATTTGGTCATCGGACAAGGGACGTTCCGAACGCAGCACCGGGGAACGGGAAGCGAAGCGGGATGCGAGTTGCATGGCATTTCTCCTGACAAAGAAAAAAGGGTTTGCTGTTCACCGCACACCGGATTCCTAGATTCGGAAGCCCAGCCTTTCGGCTGTTCGGTGCGGTCGGCACGAGGAACCCGGTTGGCCCTGTTGCCACCGTCTTTCCTGAGTTCATCGCCCGCGACGGTCAGGAGCGCGCGAACGGGTGCCGTCAAGGAGGCAAGCGCAGGGTTGGTGCGGCCCGCAGGCGCAGCCGAGGACACGGCCCTGCGCGCCTTGACGGCACACGGGCGCGGGCTACAGTCGCGGTGAAGGTGATGAAGTCAGGGGAGACGGCTGGACATGGCAACGGCCCCTCAACACGCCGACCGCACGGCAAGCGAAGCGCGCAGGCCCGGATCTAGGAATCCGGGCCGGAGGCGTCAGCCGAGCGGAGCGAGGGAACGATGGAAGCCCATCAGGGGCGAGACGCCGCAGGCGGCTCGATGCGCAACGCGCACGACAGCGCGACCGGCCACGTTTCTTGGCCGGGGACGCACAGCCTTCAAGGCTCGATGCACAAGCTCATGCGCCAGTCATCGGGAAACAGGTTCGACAGCGACTGCCGTGGTCTGGCCGATCCGGCGCAGCCGGTTCGGCGGTCTTTGAGGGGCGCCAAGCATCGCGCGGCGGGGATAGCCCGCAGGGCTTTCCCCTGGAGGCAAGCGCAGCGCGCAACGCCCCGTCAGGGGCACTTAGGCATCACGCCGAGTCGTCAGGACGCAGGCTGGATTCCGCAACCGGCATCCAAGGCGAAGTCGAGTTCAGGTAGTAGCGCCTGCCACGCGCATACAGCCCCGAAGGCTCGGTAGGCTGGTAGAACCCGGTGACGCGGCGCCGGAACTGCGCGCCAAACTCGTTGGTGTAGATCACCGCGTCGCCGATCTTGAAGCGCAAGGGCTGACCGTTCTCCGGCGCGAACGGCTTGAGCGCATCGTGTTGCGCCGTGATTTCGATGATGTAGTCGTGATGGCTGCTCATGGCATTGATCTCCTGCGAAGGTTGGGAAAGCGCAAGGAGCGCCTTGCGGCGCTCCAAGGGCTGGTTCAGACGACGACACGCCCGACCAACCGGGCATCGCGCGCGTAGGCGCTCAACCGCTTCTCGGCGCGGAAAGACAGGTCGCGCTCGATCGGCAGGCCCAGCCTGCCGCGCACGGTCGCCAGCTCGCCCAGGCTGACCCAGCCGATTTCCGGCATCCCCAGGCCCAGGTCGCAAAGACCAAAGGCGTGGTCGTGGTCATCGGGATCAATCTCGGTCAGCAGCCAGGTCGCGCCGGCATCCGGCGTGAACAGCTTGACGACGGGTGCCGGATCGAAGTCCGGGTTCTCCAAGGATTCGCGGCCGTTGGCCAGCAGCACGATGCGCTGCTCGTCAGTGATGAGTGCGTTGTTCATGGTGAACTCCTGAAAGGTTGCCGGGCGGAATTGCCCGACCCTTCCGGGGCACGGCGCAGCGCAAGCAGTCAGGGGTCAACGACGGCCGCCAGAACGCAAGCGCCATCGGCGCGCAGCCCTTGACGGCGAGAACGCCGTGGCACGATGAAGGGGACAGCAAGACCGCCTCCCTCGCACCTCCACGCACGCGGTTTTTGGCAAGCGAAGCGCGCAGGCCCGAATAGCAATCCGGGCCGGAGGCATCAGCGATGTGAAAGGCGGGCAGTTCTTAAATGCGCGCCCAGTCCCGGTGCAGATCGTCAACGATCATGGGATGACGGTGCCCGCCTCGGTCTGCATGTTCGCGCAAGTGAGGATGATCTGGCGGTAGATCAGGGTGATCGTGGGCGATGTCGGAAGAATCACTAGCGGGCCAGAGCCACAGCGCCAGTCCCACTCCGACAAGACCAATCAGCGACATGATGATGAAGGTCGATTGCAGCCCAAAGGCAGCGCCGAAGCGACCGGCCAAGGGATAGCAAATGAGCCAACACGCATGGGAGAGGGCGAATTGCGCGGCAAAGACCGCGGGGCGATCCTCGGGGTGAGCGGAGCGGCGCAACAGCCGGCCGGAAGGTGTTTGCGCCACGCTGTAGCCGAAGCCGACCACCAACCAGATCACCACCAGAACGGCATATGTCGGAATCATTGCCCCGGCTGCCGTTCCCACAACCAGCATCGTCGCTCCCGCAATCATGACAGGCCGATCAGCAATCTTGTCGAGCAGGCGAGGCAGCGCGAAGGCCGCAACCATCGACCCGCCTCCGAAGGCCGCCAGCGCCCACGCTACCTCGGATTCGCCCAGGCCGAAGCGTGCCTTCACGATGACCACCGTGTTCACGATCACCATTGACCCCGCTGCTGCCACCGCGAGGCTGATCGCCAGCAGACCCCGAAGGCGCGGCGTGGCGAGGTAAATGCGCGTGCCCCGCGTAGTGCGATCCCATATGCCACGACGCGGGCCGGGAACGGTTGTGGGAAGCCTCACGCTGACCACAAGCGCGGCTGACACGAGGAAGCCGAGAACCGTTCCGGCAAACAGGTTGTGGAAGCTGATGACCGTCAGTAGCGCGGCGGCCAGCATCGGGGAAATCAGGCTTTCCAAATCGTAGGCCAGCCGGGAAAGCGACAGTGCTTTCGTGTACTCGTCTTCGTCGGGAAGGATGTCCGGGATAGTGGCTTGAAAGGTCGGCGTGAAGCCTGCGGACGCCGCCTGCAAGACGAAGATCAGCAGATAGATTTGCCAGATTTCGCTGACAAAGGGCAGGCAGAGCGCAACGGATGCTCGTACTAGGTCAAGGGCAACGAGCAACGACCGTCGCGGCAGCCGGTCGGCGAACGCCTGCGCGACCGGGGCGACTCCGACATAGGCCAGCATCTTGATTGCGAGTGCCGTCCCGAGTACCGCGCCGGCATTCGCCCCGGCCAGATCGTAGGCAAGCAGGCCAAGGGCCACCGTCATCAGGCCGGTGCCGACAAGCGCAATCACCTGAGCGGCGAACAGGTGACGATAGGTACGGTTCTTCAGGACGGAGAGCATCGGCGGGCCTCAGAGCAGTTTGGTCAGTGCCTTCATTTCGGTCAAAACGGAGTCTTCGTCATGGGCCAGGCAATGGTCGATGTGGTCGTGGATCAGGACGCGCTTTGCGGCCGTCACCGCGCTTTCCACCGCCGCGAGCTGGCGGGCGATGTCGAGACAGGATTCGCCACTTTCGATCATCCCTATGACGTGCCGAAGATGACCATCGGCGCGTTTCAGCCGCTTCACGAGATCGGGATGGGTTGAGTGCTTGTGTGTCGCGTTCATGTGGCAATTGTATCCCCCCTGGGGGGATATGAAAATGTGCGCCGCCCGCGAAGGAGCGACGCACCGAAGGCCGCACGACGCAATCAGCCCGCCGCCGGCGCTGTCATCGACTGCAACTGCTCGATCACGCCAGGCTCAACGAACACGCAAGCCTGCTCGTCCGCGATCGGCACGTTGAACACCTGCGCGAACACCGTGCGCCGCAGATGGGCCAGCCGGCCGGTCCGGTATGCCTGCTCGGGCTTCATGCGCCCGCCAGCCTGCGACCCGCTGCGCTGCGGATCGCATTCGACCAGCGCGACAAAGCCATCGTCGGCCAGCTTCTGATGCTCGGGGCACAGGCCCCAGCCGGTCGCCGTGTGGCGCTCCATGCTCGCGCGCAGGCGCTTGTCCAGCAGGATCGCGCCGGTGTCGAACGCCGTGCCGCAGACCAGGCAAACGTGCTGTTCGAGGGAAACGTGTGATTTGTCGTTCATGACGGTTCTCCGGTTGCAAGGGCGGAATTGCCCGGAACCGTCGCCCTCACGGCGCAGCGCAGCAGTCAGGGGTCGCAGACGGCCGCCAGGACGCAAGCGCGCAAGGCGCGCGCAGCCCTTGCACGGCGAGAACGCCGTGATACGGTGAAGGGACACAGCAAGACCGCCCCCTCACACCACCCCACGCACGCGGGTTTTTGGCAAGCGAAGCGCGCAGGCGCGGATCAGCGAGCCGGGCCGGAGGCGTCAGTGATGGAAGCCCGACAGGGGCGAGACTCGCGCAGCGAGGCTCGATGCGCAGCACGACAGCGCGACGGCGGCACGCCGGGACGCCCGACTGCTTGAGACAGGACTACTCGTTGTCGGTCTTGCGCTGCTCGATCTGCAACCGCGCCCGTTGCGTTGCTTGTTGCAGCCGCTCCACCAGCACGCCCCTCGGCGGCAAGGCGGTCAGGTACTCGGCGACGTGGATGCCCGACTTGTCCAACTCCAGCAATTCGATCTGCTCGCGCTTCTTGCCGGTGCAAAGGATGATCCCCAGCGGCGAGGCTTCCTCCGGCTCCCGTTCGTGCTTGTCCAGCCAGCGAAGATAAAGCTCCATCTGTCCCTTGAAAGCTGCCTTGAACTCGCCGACCTTCAACTCCACTGCCACCAGCCGCCGCAGCTTGCGGTTGTAAAACAGCAGGTCGAGGTGGAAATCCTCGCCGTCGATCTGGATGCGCTTCTGCCGGGCCACGAAGCTGAAACCCGCGCCCAGCTCCAACAAGAACGACTCCATTTCGCGGATGATCGCCGCCTCCAAGTCGCCTTCTTGCCAAGTGTCCCGCAGCCCCAGGAAGTCGAGGATGTAGGGGTCGCGCATGACCAGGGCGGGCGACATTCGCTGCGCATCGCGCATCTTCGCCAACTCCTGTGCGATCGTCTCGCCCGGCTTTTGAGACAGCGCCGTGCGCTCGTACAACATCGAGTCGATGCGCTCGCGCAGCGTCCGCACGCTCCAGCGTTCGGTGCTCGCCATCTGTGCGTAGTAGTCCCGCTGGAGCGGGTCTTTCAGCGGGATCAGGGCGATGAAGTGCGTCCAGCTCAATTCTCGTATCAGTGATACGAGAATCTGCTCGTCGGGGAAGGTGGCCGCGAACTGCACCATGCGGCGCAGGTTCTGCTCGGCAAAGCTGCCGCCGTACTCCTTCACCAACTGCGCCGCCAGGGTGGGCAGGACTTCCTTGCCATAAGCGCCCCGGCGCCCGTCCAAGACCTGCGTGCGGATGCGCTGGCCGATGCGCCAATAGAGCATCGTCAGCTCGCTATTCACCGTCGAGGCGGCGCGCTTGCGCGCCGCCTCGATCAGTGCCCGAATGTCGCCCAGCAGCGCCGAAGGCGCTGTGGACGATGCTGCGGATGACCGGCGCGTGTTCATGCCGCCGCCTCCGCAAGCTGGCGTGCGCCCGTGATGGCCTGGCGCCGGCTGGCCACCAGTTCGGCCGCATCGCGCACCGGCTTGTCCTCGGTGTGGACGTAGTGCATGAACATCGCTACGGTCTTGTGGCCCGTCAGCTTCATGCCCACTTTGGTCGGCACGCCCGAATTGGCAATGTCGGTCGTCGAGCGATGGCGGATGCCGTGCGTGCCGACGTGCGGGACGCCGGCGGCCTTGAGCACCCGGCACCAGCCGCCATAGTGCTCGCCAAAGGTCAGGTGCTTGGCCGGGTCGTTCGGCGATGGCAGGACGTAGGGGCAGCCCTCCCGGCGCGGCGCCGTCGAAAGCAGCCGATAGGCTTCCTCGCTCATGGGCTTGGAAATGCCGCCGACCTTGCTGTCGGGCCACACCACGCGCCGGTTCTCGAAGTCCAGCCAGCTCCATTCGAGCGGGCAGATTTCGGAGCGCCGGGCGGCGAACTCGAATTGCAGCCGGATCGCCAGCGGGATGACGTAGTTCTCCAGCCCCTCCGCCTCCAGCTTCTCCAACTGGCGGAAGATCCGCACCATTTCCTCGTCCACGATGAGCCGGGTTTCCTTGCCCGGCGGGTACATGGGGACGTGGCGGCACGGGTTCGTGCCGTCCGGGCGGTAGCCCCACACTTCGGCCAGGTTGAACATCTTGCGCAGCACGCCGAAGGTCTTGTTCGCCTCGGTCGGCTTGTAGGCCAGTTTCTCCATCAGCCCGGCAATGTCGGGCCGCTTCACGTCATGCACCTTCTTGCGGCCCAGCAGCGGGATGATGTTGCGGTCTATGACGCCCTGATAGCCGTCCTGCGTGCTGGGCTTGTTGCGCTTCTTGGAGTAGTCCTCCATGAACTTCTTGCACAACTCGGCCATCGTGGGCGCCTTGCGCGCCTCGGCCTTGGCGCCGCCGGGGTCGCCGCCCCGGCGAACCTCGGCCAGCCAGTCCTGTGCCTTGACTCGTGCCTGTTCGACGGTCAGCTCCCCGTACAGCCCCAGCGAGGGCTTGCGGGGCTGGCCGGAGTTCGTGCGGTACTGGAGCATGAACACCCGGCGGCCGGTCGGGGTAATCTTGCACAGGAAGCCGGGCACCACGGTATCCCGCAGTTCAACATCCTTGGCCTGGGGTTGGGCCGACTCCACGGCGGTCTTGGTGAGCTTGATCTTTGCCATGATGACTCCTCGGAACAACCCGGATTCCAGGAGCCAGATAGGAGCGGCGCGAGGGAAAACCGGGTCAAGTTTCAGAAAGCACCGGCATATGATGGACGCGCGTAAGTTATTGATAAACCTGCTGTATCTAGCTACGGCGCAGTCCAGCGAACTACCGGGCTGGAGTCATCGTGAAACAAAAAAAGGGCCGGGTACATACCCGGCCCTTTTTTGTTGGGAAGGAGTGGGCGAGCAGAACACCGGCTCGCTCCATTCCACCCAATGCAAGGTTAGAAGCGGTATTCCGCGCCCAGCGAAATCACGCTGGCGCTGCCGTCGCCCTTGAACTTGCTGCCCAGGCTGAGGCCGTAGTAGTCGTAATTGAGGCTCACGCCGAAATTGCGATTGAAGTCATAGCCCACGCCCACGCCACCGTACCACGAGGTGCTGTTGTCGCTGCCGCGCACGGGATCAGTGGAGTTGCCCAGCGTATCGCTGAGCGTGATCGTGGCGCGCGACTTGGTGAACGCCAGACCGGTACGAGCCTGGATGTTCCAGTTGTTTTCGAACTGGTACAGGTAGTTCGCGCCGAGGGTCCAGCCGTGGGTGGCCGCCTTGCCGGAGGTGGCAATGCCGTAGCCCGACTCGTAGTCCACGTAGCTGTTGTTCAACTTGGCCTTGCCGAGGTCGACGTAGCCTGCATCGATACCCCAGTTGCCGGACGGGGTTGCCCAACGATAGCCCAAGCCCAGATCCCAGCCGAAGCCGGTGTTGCTGGAGAAGTACTGGTTGCTGACGCGATAGTCGGACTGGCCGGCATTACCGCGCACGAAAAAGCCGCCATCATTCTGGTCCGCCAGAGCGGCGGTCAGGGGCGACAGAAGGGCCGCGGACAGCGCGACGAGGGGAATGAGTTTCTTCATGGTTTTATTCCTTTAAGGACTGGGGCAAGCAGATACCCCCAAGGCGCTACCGAAACCTTCCGATGCACGTTGCACGCGGCAGCCGCGTGTAGGGCGTCGATGCCAGCTCCAACACCGGCGCCCCATGAATACCTGCCACGCGTATTGAGCCCGCAAGAAAGCGGCGTCCGCTATCGGAATGAACGGAGATTTGAAGGAAGGAATGAAGGGAATCGCGCGGTTTCCGCTCCCGCGCCTTTCAGATACATCCGGTATGTGCCCTGAAAGACCGAACCTAAGATTCCCGCTTTGCGCGAAGCTAGGCCCCGATGTTCAAGGCATTCACTTCCAGGCTGCTGCCTGTCGCCGTCGCCGCGTTGATGCTGGGGTGCCATTCCCCGTCGAGCCAGCCAGCCGCACCCACGCCCAACGCCGAGGCGGAAGGCGTGGTGCTGACCACGCCCGTCAACAAGTATGCGTTGACCATTCCCGTCGTCATTGCCGGGAAGAGCTATACCTTCCTGGTGGACACCGGCGCCGCCTTCACGGTCCTGGACAATCAGATCGCGGCCACGCTCACCGAAAAAGCGGCGGACAACGACGTGCCATCGTTCCTTCTGGAAAGCGACACGATCGACACCGCCAGCGGCGTCATGAGCAAGAACGACGTGACGTTCTGGCGCTCGCTCCCCATGCGCATCGGCCATCGCGATGTTCACGACGCCATGCCTTGGCATGGGCTCGATCTGACCCACGTGACACAGGCTCTCGGGCAGCGGATCGACGGCATCCTCGGCGCCGAGGTCATACGCCAGTTGAACTGGCAGGTGGACAACAAGGCAGGCACGTTGACGATACGGGACGGTAGCCCGTCGCTCGCCAGCTACGACACATGCATGCCCTACAACTCGTCTTTCGGCAATGGTCCCGAAATTGCGGTGGATCTGCCTGAGGGGCAGTGGGCTCTCATGCAGATCGACACCGGATCGATGGACCTGTATGCGTCGCCCGAGTTGCTGGCGGCGCTCCGTGACGGCCATTCGCCGGCCGAGGCCCTTCCTCCGGGGCCATCATCCGAAATAGACGGCGTCTCCGAAAGCGCCCTGTATCGCATCAGCGGCCTTACGCTGAACGGGACGCGGCTTGGTGCGATGACGGCGGCCACGTCGCTCACGGGGACGAACAACATGGGCATGAATTTCCTTTCCCGCCTTGATCGCTATGCGCTGTCACCCAACCTGATGGTGTTTTGCTATACCGCCGCCAACCTTTCCCGTGATGAACCGAAGGCGGTTCGATCCGTCGGCATCGCATTCATCCATGGGCGCCTCGAAGTCGCCTACAACAACCCGGCGAGGATCCGCGGTTACGGACTGGAGAATGGCGATGTCCTGCTCGAGGTCAACAAGCAGCGCGCCAGGCCGGAAGAGATCCAGGCGCTCCGCCAGCAGGTCAGCAACACCCCGGCAGGCCGGCTCAAGCTGGTGATCGAGCGGCAGGGAACCCGCAAGACGCTGACCCTCTGACCCAGGCGGAAAGAACAAGGCGCCCGCCTGAAAGGCGCGTGACAGGGACGTAACCGGAACGGCCTTCCAGGCGAATAATCCGCTGAACACCACAGCGGACTATTCGCCCACATGCTCGTCCTGTTTCTTGCCTACCTTGGCGGCGTATTGACCATCCTCAGCCCGTGCATCCTGCCCGTGCTGCCTTTCGTATTCGCCCGCGCGGACCGCCCTTTCGCACGCAACGGCCTGCCCATGCTGGTGGGCATGGCCCTGACGTTCGCGCTGGTCGCCACGCTGGCGGCCGTGGGCGGGGGCTGGGCGATCCGGGCCAACCAGTACGGCCGTATCGTGGCCCTGGTGGTACTGGCCATCTTGGGCTTGACCCTGCTGTCGACGCGGCTGGCCGAATGGATCAGCCGGCCGTTCGTGACGCTGGGCAACCGGCTTTCCCAGCGCTCGGGCGATGACGACTCGATCTGGTCGGCGGCCGGCCTGGGTGTCGCCACGGGCCTGCTGTGGGCGCCCTGCGCCGGGCCCATCCTGGGCCTTCTGCTGACCGGTGCGGCGCTCAACGGGGCGAGCGTGCAGACATCCCTGCTCCTGCTCACGTATGCGCTGGGCGCGGCCACCTCGCTGGCGCTGGCCCTGGTCATCGGCGGCAAGGTCTTTGCCATCATGAAGCGCTCGCTCGGCGCGGGCGAATGGGTGCGCAAGGCGCTGGGCGTGCTGGTGCTCGCGGGCGTGGCGGCGATTGCGCTGGGGCTGGATACCGGCGTGCTGACTCGCGTGTCATTGGCCAGCACCGGCGGTATCGAGCAGAAGCTGATCGACGCCGCACGCCCTGCCCCGGCGCCGCAACCGGCTGTGAAACAGGGCGAACCGCTGCCGGTCGAGGGCCAGCTGCCCTCGCTGGGCGGCGCCATGCAATGGTTCAACACGCCGCCGCTGTCGGCGACGTCGTTGCGTGGCAAGGTGGTGCTGGTCGACTTCTGGACCTACTCCTGCATCAACTGCATCCGCTCGTTGCCTTACGTGCGCGGCTGGGCCGACAAGTACAAGGACCACGGCCTGGTGGTGATCGGCGTGCACGCGCCGGAATTCGCCTTTGAAAAAGATCCGCGGAACGTCGGCAAGGCGATCAAGGATCTGGGCGTGGACTACCCCGTCGCGCTCGACAACGACTACGCCATCTGGAAGGGCTTCAGCAACGAATACTGGCCCGCGCATTACTTCATCGACACGCAGGGGCGCATCCGCCATCACCATTTTGGCGAAGGCGAGTACGAGCAGAGCGAAGACGTGATCCGCCAGTTGCTGACCGAGGCCGGACAGAAGAACCTTCCGGGCGGTTACGTGCAGCCGGGCGCCCAGGGCGCGGAGGCCGCCGGCTCGGGCGATGCCATGCGCTCGCCGGAAACCTATGTCGGCTATGCGCGCTCGGAGAACTTCGCCGGCGGCAAGGTCGCGCACGACGATGCCTGGACTTATCACGCGCCGGACACGCTGATGCTGAACCAATGGGCCCTAGATGGACGCTGGACGGTACGCGATGAAAACGCGCGGCTGGACAACGCCAACGGCCGCATCGTGTACCGGTTCCGCGGGCGCGACCTGCATCTGGTACTGGGCCCGGGCCATGACGGCAAGCCGGTGCGCTTCCGCGTCACCATCGATGGCAAGGCGCCGGGCATCGATCACGGCATGGATATCGACGCCGACGGCAACGGCGCGGTGACCTCGCAACGCCTCTATCAACTGATTCGCCAGGCCAGCAGCACCGGCGAGCGCACCTTTGAAATCACCTTCCTCGACCCCGGCGTCCAGGCCTACGCCTTCACCTTTGGCTGATCGACCTCATGGAGGTTGCCATGTCACGCACACAGGACATCGTCAAACTGGAGCGCCGCCGTTTTCTGTGCGCGGCACTGACCGGAGGAGCGGTCGCGGCTATCGGAGGCTTTGCACTGCCTGCCTTGCTGAAGCGTGGAGCCCTGAGCGGTGCGGCGATGGCCGCCACGCCAGCGGCGGCGGGCGCGGACGTGCTGCTGGTCTGTTTCGCCGACGATGGCCACAAGCTCGGCGTGTGCCATGTACGCAAGCTCGTGCTCAACGATGCGCAATGGCATGGGCGGCTCAGCGACGAGGCGTACTACGTGATGCGCCGCGCGGGCACGGAGCGCGCCTTCAGCGGCTCGCACGAGAAGACCGGGCCCGGCCTGTACCGTTGCCCCGCCTGCGACACCGCCTTGTTCGATGCCGCCACGCAATTCGATTCGGGTACGGGCTGGCCCAGCTTCTGGCAGCCCATCGCCAAGCAGAACGTGATCGAAACGCGCGACAGCACGTTCGGCATGGAGCGCATCGCCGTGAGCTGCGCCGGCTGCGACAGCCATCTGGGCCATGTGTTTGACGACGGCCCGCCGCCGACGGGATTGCGCTATTGCATGAACTCGGTGGCGCTGAGGTTTGTGGCGAGGACTTCGTAGGTCGCCGTTGCAACTCCTAAGCCGTTCAAAATCCCGGAGCAGTATCCATTTCCTCACCGTCATTCCGGCGAAAGCCGGAATCCAGCGATTTTACGTGCCGCGAAAAAGCAAAAAGGCACTGGATGACCAGCCATTCGGCTGTTGATGAAGCGCCTCCGGCCTTCGCCGGAATGACGGTGAGGAATATGAGCGCTCATGCAAGATGGTGAATAAGCGCCAAGGCGCAAGCGCGCTTCTACAGCACCAACTTCGTCCGGTAAGGCGCAAGCACCGACGGATCATCGAACAGCCCACAGGGAAGCAGATAACGCGGATCGCGGCCTTCGGCGAGCAGTTCACGGATGCGAGTGGCCGAAATCTCCAGCGGCGTTACCGACAACTCGATGACCTTGCCCGCTGGGTGCTCGTGCAAGAGCTTTGGATCCACCGTGCGGCGAGGAAGGATTTCCACGGCAAGGTCCACTGACCACGCCGCATCGATGCCGGGACGGCTGAGCACGCCGATGTGCGCATACTCGAACAGGTCGCGCCAGCTCTGCCAGCTCGGCAGGCCCGCGAAGGCATCCGCGCCCAGCAGCAGGATCAGCGGGCGCTCGCCCAGTTCGTCGCGCAGTTCGCGCAGGGTATCGATGGTGTAGGACGGACCTTCGCGGCGCAGCTCACGTGTGTCCAGGCTCAACCGGTTCTGCCCCTGCAGCGCGGCCGTCAGCATGGCCACGCGCTGGGCGGGCGTGGCGGTGGGTGCGTTGCGGTGCGGCGGTACGTTCGCCGGCATCAGGCGCACGTCGGCATCGAGCAGTTCGGAGGCCTCCCAGGCCACGCTGAGGTGCCCCAGGTGCACCGGATCGAAGGTGCCGCCAAAAAGCGCGAGTGGCTTCATGCCAGCGCGCCGGCCGCCCGCGGTTCGGCGATGGCGGCAATCAGGCGCTCGGCCTCCAGCCAGGCATCGCCCTGCTCGCGTCCCTTCGCCATGCGGTCGATGCGCGCGGCGCGTGCCAGGCACTGCAGCCAATGCTCGCGCGGCGCACGGCGCAATGCCTTGCGGAACAGCTGCTCGCGCGCAGGCCACAGGCGCTCCGCGCGCGCCTGCGCGGCGAAGTCGCGTGCATTGGCGAGGCGCAGCGCAAGCTGCAACTGGTTCACCAGCCAACCCATCAGGCCGATCAGTTCCTCGCCCTCCGCATGCAGGCCGGCGAGGATGCGCAGTGCACGCCCCCCCTCGCCCGCGAAAGCCGCGTCGGTGAGCTTGAAGGCGTCGTAGCGGGCGCTGTCGGCGACGAGGTTTTCCATCTCCTGCGCGTCGATCTTGCCCTGGCCGTGCAGCACGACCAGCTTGTCGATTTCCTGCGCGGCGGCCAGCAGGTTGCCCTCGACACGCTCGGCCAGCAGCATGGCCGCATCCGGCGTGGCCGATAGGCCGCGCGAGGCGAGCCGCGCGCCGATCCAGGAGCCCCACTCGTTCGGTCGCGGCGCGTTGAACACCACCAGCGCACCGGCCGCGTCGAGGTTCTTGGTCCAGGCGCCTTCGTGCTTGCTGCTCCACTCGGTCGCGGTGATCAGCAGGGTCACGTCCGGCGGCGGATTGGCGCAGAACTCGTTGATGGCCTTGGCGCCTTCCGTGCCGGGACGTCCGGTGGGCAGGCGCAGATCCAGCAGGCGGCGCGTGGCGAACAGCGACATGCCCGCCGCGGAACGCGCCAGCTCGTCCCAGTCGAAATGATGGCCCACGTCCAGCACCTCGCGCTCGGCGTAGCCCAGCTTGCGGGCCTGGGCACGCAGCGCATCTGCCGCCTCGAGCACCAGCAGCTCCTCACCTGCGAGGAGGTACGCCGGCAGCAGGCGATCGGCCGTCAGCGACTTCTGCCATTGCGCGGCATTGAGCGGCATGGTCGGGCGAGCTGCTCAGTGCGTGCTGCTGGAGGACGCCGGCGCGGGCTGCGCTTCCTGCGCCGCAGCCGCCGCGGCGGTCTGGCCGGGGTGGCGGCCGGCCGCCTGCAGTCGCAGCAGGATGGCGGTGATCATGTCGTCGTTGAGGCTGCTCTGGATGGCATCCACCTGCGCCGCCGTACCGATGGTATTGGTCGGGTCGTAGCTGAAGTCGCGCTGCAGGTCGATGCGCTGCCGCGGAATCAGCGGCTGGCCCGTGCCGTCATGCACCTCGAACTGCACCTGGTAGCGCACGGTGTATTCCGTGACGCGCGCGGCACCGTTGATCGTTAGCGTATCCGTGGTGAACTGCGCCACCGGAATATTGAGTTCGGCGATGTCGGGCGCCTTGTGGTCTTCCACGTTGATGCCCGACGCCACCAGCGAACGCTCGAGGCCGCGCTGCAGGTTGAGATTGCCGGTCACCACGTGCACGTGCTGCATGGCCGGCGGCAAGGCCACGTTCTGGCGCAGATGGAATCCGCACGCCGCCAACGTAAGAGTGGACATCAACAGCAGCGAAGCTTTGAACACACGGCTCATGGATTTCATCCTGCAACGATGTTGACGATCTTGCCCGGCACCACGATCACCTTGCGCACGGTCTGCCCTTCCAGGAAGGCCGCTACGTTCGGTTGTGCCAGCGCCAGCGCTTCGGCTTCTTCCTTCGATGCGTTCGCGGCCACCTCGATAGTACCGCGCAGCTTGCCGTTGACCTGAACCGCGAGCGTCAACGAATCGCGCACCAGCGCGGCGACGTCCACCTGCGGCCAGGGCTGGTCTTCCAGCACGGACTGCGGATGGCCGAGCACCTGCCACAGCGCGTGGCTCACGTGCGGCACGACCGGGTTGAGCAGCAGCACCATCGCTTCCAGCGCCTCGTGGCGCACGGCGCGGCCCTGCTCGCTCATGTCGTTGAACTTGTTGAGCGCGTTGAGCAGTTCCATCAGCGCGGCGATGGCGGTGTTGAAGGAATGGCGGCGGCCCAGGTCGTCGCTGACCTTCTGGATGGTTTCGTGCACCTGGCGGCGCAGCGTCTTCTGGCCCGCATCGAGCTTGGCCGGTTCGACCACCGGATGATCCGGCTGCGATGCGTGCGTGGTCACCTCGCGCCAGAAGCGGCGCAGGAAACGGGCCATGCCTTCCACGCCCGCCTCGCTCCATTCCAGCGACTGCTCCGGCGGCGCGGCGAACATGGAGAACAGGCGCACCGTATCGGCGCCGTACTTGTCCACCATGGCCTGCGGATCGATGCCGTTGTTCTTGGATTTGGACATCTTCTCGGTACCGCCGATCTTCACCGGCTGGCCGTCCTTCTTCGAACGTGCGCCGATGACGCGCGCCTTGTCGTCACGCTCGATTTCCACGTCGGCGGGGTTGAGCCAGTCCTTCGAGCCGTCGGCGTTGTCGCGGTAGAACGTCTCGGCGATCACCATGCCCTGGCACAGCAGGTTGGTGGCCGGTTCGTCGGCCTTCACCAGGCCCGCGTCGCGCATCAGCTTGTGATAGAAGCGGAAGTACAGCAGATGCAGGATGGCGTGCTCGATGCCACCGATGTACTGGTCCACCGGCAGCCAATAGTTGGCGCGCTCGTCGACCTGATCGTGCGCACCCGGGCTGGTGTAGCGCGCGTAATACCAGCTCGACTCCATGAAGGTGTCGAAGGTGTCGGTTTCGCGCTCGGCCGGGCCGCCGCACTGCGGGCAGGTGGTCTTGCGCCACTCGGGGTCGGCCTTGATCGGCGACTGCACGCCGGAGAAGGCGACGTCTTCCGGCAGCACCACCGGCAGCTGGTCTTCGGGCACCGGCACCGCGTCGCACTTGGCGCAGTAGATGACGGGGATCGGGCAACCCCAGTAGCGCTGGCGGCTCACGCCCCAGTCGCGCAGGCGCCAGTTCACGCGGCGCACGCCCTTGCCTTCGCGCTCGAAACGCGCAGCCATGGCCTCGAAAGCCTGGTTGTAATCCATGCCGTCGAATTCGCCGGAGTTCACCAGGTAGCCGCGCTCGGTGAAGGCGCTGTCCTCCTGGATGCTCTTCTCGAACGATTCGATCAGCTGCACCGCCGCCGAGGTTTCATAGGCATCGATGTTGCCACCACCCAGCGCGGCGCGCATCGGGTCGGCGCCCACGCCCTTGGACAGGTCGTGGTTGATCTCGGCCACAGCATCGAGCACGGCGCGATCGACCACCACCATCTTGATCGGCAGGCTGTATTTCTGCGCGAATTCCCAGTCGCGCTGGTCGTGGCCGGGCACCGCCATCACCGCGCCGGTGCCGTAGCCCCACAGCACGAAGTTGGCGACGAACACCGGGATCTTCTCGCCGGTGAGCGGATGCACGGCTTCGATGCCGGTATCCATGCCGCGCTTTTCCTGCGTTTCTAGCTCGGCTTCGGACACGCCGCCGTGCTTGAGTTCCTCAAGGAACGCGGCGAGCTTCGGGTTGTTCTGCGCGGCCTTGATGGCCAGCGGATGTTCGCCCGCGATGGACACGAAGGTCACGCCCATCAGCGTGTCGGGGCGCGTGGTGAACACGGTGAGCGGTTCGCTCTCGCCTTCCACCTCGAAGTGGATCTCCAGGCCCTCGGAGCGGCCGATCCAGTTGCGCTGCATGGTCTTCACCGCGTCGGGCCAGCCGGGCAGCGTATCCAGGCCGTCGAGCAGTTCCTGCGCGTAGTCGGTGATCTTGAGGAACCACTGCGGAATCTCGCGCTTTTCGACCAGCGCGCCGGAGCGCCAGCCGCGGCCGTCGACCACCTGCTCGTTGGCGAGCACGGTCTGGTCCACCGGATCCCAGTTCACCACGGCGTTCTTGCGGTAGGCCATGCCCTTCTTCGTCAACCGCGTGAACATCAGCTGTTCCCAACGGTAGTAGTCGGGGCGGCAGGTGGCGAACTCGCGGGTCCAGTCGTAGGCAAAGCCCATGCGCTGCAGCTGGCCGCGCATGTGGTCGATGTTCTGGTAGGTCCACTTGGCCGGCGCGGTGTTGTTCTTGATAGCGGCGTTCTCGGCGGGCAGGCCGAACGCGTCCCAGCCCATCGGCTGCAGCACGTTCTTGCCCTGCATGCGCTGGTAGCGGCTGATCACGTCGCCGATGGTGTAGTTGCGCACGTGGCCCATGTGCAGCGCGCCCGAGGGATACGGGAGCATGGAGAGGCAGTAGAACTTGGGCCGCGAGGGGTCTTCCTTCACCTCATAGGCGCGCTGGTCGCGCCAGAACGTCTGGGCGGCGGTTTCCACCGCCTGCGGCTGGTAGCCGTGCTCGTTGGCCTGGTCCTGGTTACCTACTTCCTGAATGTCCTGCATGTGTCCGGCGCCGTGGTTTTTTTGCGCCAACCCCGGCCTTTCCGGCGGTCAGCTGTGAACGGGGCAGACTAGCAGAATTGGGGTCCGTTCAGCGCCAAACGGTGGCAAAACCGCGCCGGAACGCGGCCTTCCGCGGGAGCGCCATCGCGCTCCCGCACGGCTGGCGCCTCAGCCTTCGGGGCAGCGGGCCGGCTGCCCCGCCGCCAGCGCACCGGCCACGGCGCCGATCTGGCCGGCGAGCCGGTTGATCGCCTGCTGATGGCCTTGCACCAGGGCGTCGTAGCCCTCGCCCACGGTTTCGCTGATGCGGCTGGCGCACGCCACCGGCTCGCCGCCCTTCAGCGGACGCACGCTCCAGGCGGCATCGATGAAGGCATAGCTGCCCGGCACGGAATCGAAACGGCGCAGATCGAGCTTGATGCGCACGGTGGCATGGCCTTCGCTGGGCAGGCCAGTGATGTCCTGGGCACGGAAGTCGCGGACGAGATCGGCCGACAGCGCCCCGCGCACCTCGTCGCCCAGCGGCGCGATCCAGCGCTGCCCCTGCAGCACGGCCACGCCCTGCCCGCCCTGCCGCACCACCATCTGCGGCTGATCGACCTGAGCCGGCACGGTGACCGGCAACAGTTCGAACTGGAACGATCGTGCCGCTGGCGCCGAGACCTCGCCGCCCGGGGCCGGCACCAGCGTGTAGTAGCGCACCGGCGGCACGGAACCGCAGGCGCCCAGCACCAGGGCCAGTGCGGCGATGGCCACGTTCAGCGTTCCCCAGCGGTTCATGGCTTGCTCCCTTGTGTCGGCGCGTCCTGCGGCGGAGGCGGCGTTGGTGCTTGCTGTTGCAGTGGCTTGTCGTCGGCGCGGCGGCCGCGCAGCAGCGCGTCCGGATGGTCGCCCAGGTAATCGGTGAGCACGCGCAGCGAGCGCGCGGCGCGCTGCAGTTCCTGCAGGCTGCCGCCCAGGTTCTGTTGCAGCTGCGAGTCGGGCGCGAAGGCGTTGTTGGCGTTACCCAGGGTCTTCTGCGCGCCCTGCAGCGTGGTCTTCACCTCGGGCAGCACGCTGCCGTTGACCTGCTGCAAGGTCTTGTGCAGTTCGCTCAGCGTGTCGTTGAGGTTGTTGCCTATGCTGTCGAACGGGACTTTCTGCACCTTGCCGACGATATCGGCGATCTGCTGCTGGATCTTGTCGAAGTCGCCCGGCGCCGTCGGGATTTCCAGCGGCTTGCTGCGCCCATCGAACTCGACCTTGGGCGCCTTGGGCAGGAAATCCATGGCGATGTAGAGCTGCCCCGTCAGCAGATTGCCGGTGCGCGCCTGCGCACGCAGGCCGTGCTCCACCAGGCGGCCCATCATCTGCGACATCTGCTCGTCGTCGCCCTGCGCCTTGGCCAGCGCCACCAGCTTGTCGTGGGCCTTGCCCAGCCGCGCGGGGTACACCACCGCGCCCACGATGGTGGGGAAGGTCTGGGTCTTCTCGTCGAAGTCGAGGTTGATCGACACCACGCGCCCGAACGGCACGCCCAGGAATTCCACCGGCGCATCCACCGCCAGGCCACGCAGCGACTGGCTGAAGCGCATGCGGATGTAGCGCGGCTCGCCATCCGGCGGCGCCATGGCCGTGGCCTTGTCGTTGAACAGGGTGAAGGCGTCGTTCTCCTGCGCGGGCGAGGCGTCGTGCGGCCCCGGCGGATCCTGGAATGCCACGCCGCCGGCCAGCACCGTGGCCAGCGATTGCGTGTTCACCTTCAGGCCGTCGGCGCCCAGCGACACGTCCACGCCGCTGGCGTTCCAGAAGCGCGACGAGGTGTTGACGAACTGGTCGTTCGGCGCGTCGATGAAGATCTGCAACGTGACGCCCTTGCCGTCCTTGTTGAGGTGATAGGAGGACACCCGGCCCACCTGGATGCGGCGGAAATAGATGGGCGAGCCGATGTCCAGCGAGCCGAGGTCGTCGGCATGCAGGTCGAAGGTCTTGCCCGGCGCGCCATGCGTCACCGTGGGCGGGGATTCCAGGCCGACGAAATCGTCCTTGGGCTCCTGCGACTGGCCCACGTCCGCGCCGATGAAGGCGCCGGACAGCAGCGTGTCGATGCCGGATACGCCGCCCAGGCCGATGCGCGGACGCACCACCCAGAAGCGCGAGTCGGCGGTGGCGAAGCTCTTGGCGCTCTTCTCCAGCGCCACCTTGGCCACCACGTGGGTGCGGTCTTCGCTCAGGCGCACGGTGGTGACCTTGCCGATCACCACGCTCTTGTACTTCACCGGCGTCTTGCCCGGATCCAGGCCCTCCGCGCTCTGGAAGCTGATGCTGATGGTGGGGCCGGCCTCGGACCAAGCATGGATCACCAGCGACAGGCCAACCAGCGCCGCGATGATCGGCACCAGCCACACCAGCGAGGCATTGATGCGCGGCCGCTGCACGACCGGCTCGGGCAGGCCTTCGGCGATCTTGTTTTCGTCAGTCATCGAAGTCCCTGCCATCCCAGATCAAGCGCGGATCGAACGTCATCGAGGCGACCATGGTAATCACCACGGTGAGGCCGAAGAACACCACGCCAGGCAGGGGTTCCACCTGGCTGAAGAAACCGAATTGCACCAGCGCTGTGAGCAGCGCCACCACGAACACGTCCAGCATCGACCAGTAGCCGATGAACTCCACCAGCCGGTAAAGCTTGGAGCGCTGCCGCTGGGCCCAGGTGCTGCCCCGCTGCGAGCTGATCAGCAGCAGGCCCAGCGCGAAGAACTTCAGCACCGGCACCATGATGCTCGCGGTGAACACGATAACGGCAAGATCGGGCGAACCCTTGACCCACAGCTCGATGATGCCGCTCAAGATGGTGTTGTCGTCGACGTCGCCCAGGCTCACCGTGCGCATGATGGGCAGCACATTGGCCGGCACATAGAACATGAAGGCCGCGATCAGCAGCGCCCAGGTGCGGGTATAGCTGCTGGACTTGCGCTTGTGCAGCGGCGAACCGCAGCGCGGGCACACGGCGTTTTCCGCCTTCACGTCGCGGCAGACCATGCGGCAGACATGGCAACCGATCAGGCCGAGGTCGCTGGCGCGGGGCAAGTCGGTCATGCCGGCGCCTCCTCGGTGAGGTCCCACAGGCGACGCACGTCGATGCTGGAGAACGCCGTGATGATCAGCATCAGCACGCCATAGGCGAAGATGCCCGGATTGGGCAGCACGTCGAAATACATGTGCGCCTTGACCACCGCCACCAGCGCGCCCAGCACGAACACCTCGCTCATCGTCCAGGGGCCGATGCGGTAGAGCAGCACCATCACCGCGCGGAAGCCGGGCGCACGGCGCCGCCTGCGGGCATACAGCAAGACCCAGAACAGCAGGCCCATCTTCATGATGGGAAAGAAGAACAGGGTCAGCGCGGCGATCACCGCCACCACCTGCGAGTGCTCCTGCCACATCATGGTGATGCAGCCCCACAGCGTGGTGCTGATCAGCTGGCCGTTGAGCCCCAGCGTCACGATGGGCCAGATATTGGCCTGCACGAAGGCGATCATCGCCGTGATCACCAGCGCCAGCATGCCGCTGACGCCAAGGCTGTGGTGGCGGGCGAGGATCGCGTCGCAGCGTGCACAGCGGGCCACTTCGCCACAGGCCAGCTGGCGACGGCGGTATACCGTGTCGCAATGCTCGCAGATCCACAGGGTGGGCGGCGCGATGGCGGGTTTGATGCCTTGCGATGGCATGGTCATGTGATGATTTTCGCAAATATCGGGGCTTTCGCCGATAGGGCCCGTTCCAGTGGCCTTTCCTGGGCCCACGGCGGGCCCCGCAACCTTGATATGCTGGACGACGCCCTGATGTGAAGGGCATCCGTCAACGGGAGTTTCCAGTGAGTGCCACGACCGCCGATACGCATGTTTTTGACGTGCGCGAGGACAACTTCGAAGCCGAGGTGCTGCAGGCCTCGCTGACCACGCCGATCCTGGTGGATTTCTGGGCGACCTGGTGCGGCCCGTGCAAGACGCTGGGCCCGATGCTGGAAAAGCTGGCCGGCGAGTTCAACGGCGCGTTCCGGCTGGCCAAGGTCGACGTGGACAAGTCGCAGCAGCTGGCGGCCATGTTCGGCATCCGCAGCATTCCCACCGTGATGCTGGTGAAGGACGGGCAGATCGTCGACGGCTTCGCCGGCGCCCTGCCCGAAGGCCAGCTGCGCGAATTCCTGCAGAAGCACGTACAGGCGCTCGACGGCGCGGCCAACGACGCGGACGTGGCGCCGGAATCCCCCGAGGAAGCGATCAACCGCCTGCAGCAGGCCATCGCCGCCGAGCCGGATCAACCCGAGCTGAAGCTGGATCTCGCACTGGCGCTGATGCGCGCCGGCCACGCCGACGCGGCCGAGGCCGAGCTGAGCTCGCTGCCCGCCAACCTCGCCACCGACGCCCGCGCCGTGCGCCTGCGCAGCCAGCTCGACCTTGCTCGTGCGCTGGCCGGCGCGCCGTCGCTGCCCGAGCTGCAGCAGCGCGTGCAGGCCGATGCCACCGACTGGGCCGCCCGCGACCTGCTCGGCGTGCGCCTGCTGCTGGAAGGCGACGCCACCGCCGGCCTGGACCAGTTCCTCGTCATCCTGGAAAAGGCACGCGACTGGAACGACGGCCAGGCCAAGAAGCGCCTGCTGGCCGCCTTCACCACGCTGGACGATGCCGAACTGGTTGGCCGCTATCGTCGGCGCATGGCGTCGCTGGTGTTCTGATGTCATCCGGGCGGCGCATGCCGCCCGATCACCAAGCCGCATCCGTCAAGCCCATTCCCGCGAGGGAATGGGCTTCGCGTTTCTTTACGGCGCGCTGGCCGTCGCACCGTTGCTGCCGATGTTCTGATCCAGGAAGCGGACAACACGCTCGAACAACTCGGCACGGTTCTGCTCGTCATAGAACCCATGCCCCTCGCCTGACTTGTACAGCCATTCGTGGGCGATGCCGCGCTTGAGCAGTGCCGCGTGCATCGATTCACCCTGGATCGGTGGCACGCGCTCGTCCTGCCCGCCGACGATCAGCATGACGTTTGCCTTCAACCGGTCCAACTGGTTGATGGGTGAATGGGCGGCCAGCTCCGCCGGGTCGGTACCGAGCGTCGTGCGCAGATAGTTTTTGCCGGACGTGCGATCGGAGATATCGCCGTCCGTATACATTTTCGCCAAGTCGTAGACGCCGACGTAGCCGATCGCGCAACGATAGAGGTCGGGCTCCTTCACCGCGCCCTCCAACGCCGCGTATCCACCGTAGCTGCCGCCGAAGATGCAGATGTGGCCCGGCATCGCAATGCCCTGCTCGATCGCCCAATGCGTGGCATCGGTAACGTCGTCTTGCATCTTGCCGCCCCATTCCCGATAGCCGGCATGCTCGAAGGCATGACCGTAACCGCCGGAGCCGCGGAAATTCACCTGCAGCACCGCGTAACCCCGCGTAGCCAGCGCCTGCACGGTGGGATCGAACTCCCAGTTGTCGCGTATGCCGAACGGGCCGCCATGCACCAGCACCACCATGGGCAGATGCTTTGCCTGCTCGCGCCCCGGAGGCATGCTGAGATAGCCATGGATGGCGAGCTGGTCGCGCGATTTGAATTCGACAGGCTCCATCTGCGCCATCCTGTCGGGCTTGATCCAGTCCGCACGCTGCAGCAGCGGCTCAGCCTTGCCTGTCGTCTTGTCCCACAGAAAATAGGTACCGGGATCCATGTCGGACGAAGCCAGCGCCACGGCCTTTTCGCCGTCGTCTGTGCTGGAAACGATACGGATGCTTTCGCCGGGCAGCGCCTTGGTCAACGCGCCGATCGCCTTCATCGTGTCCGACCCCGCCACGAAGGCCGAAGCCGACGGCCTCGCCGGCATGCCATACACGCCGACGACATCACGCCGATCGAGACTGCGCATGAGGTCGCTGCCATCGGAGTCCGGACTGGTCCACACGGGCTCCTTCATGGACCGTGTCGCCACGTCCCATGGACACAGCGCTCCGACGGCGCCTTTTGCCTGACACCACATGAAAACCTGTGAATCCTCGCGGTTGAAGGCCTCCGGCCAAGGCACGCTTCGCTCGGCCGAGCCCTGGAACAGGAGCTCCCACGACTGGCCCTCGCCACTGCGGTAATACACGACCGGGTAGGCATGGCTGTCGATGCCCTTGGCGAAGCGCGCGACGCCCTGGTTGTCCACCACGAAGGACGCGTTGCGAATCGGCGCGGTACCCACGGGGCGCTTGGTCCCGTTATTCACATCCATCTGGAATATCTGTGTGTACGCGCCATCCGCGCCACTGTCCCAGGGCGTCACCGCGATCAGCACGCGATTGCCGTCACCGTTGCGTAGCGTATCTACCAGTTCGGCCGATGCGCGCTCAGCCTGCGCCTGCTGGATGTGCGTCGCCTGATTCGAGTTGCCCGCGCGGTAGCCGAACAGAATCTGGGCACCCGTGCCATCCCCGTTCACGCCGAAGATTTCGCCGGTGGCGAAGGGCCGATCCCAACCGCTCACCTTGGTGCCTTCGGTATAGAGCACCCGGCGGTTGTTAACCCACCAGAAATCAACCACCTGGTTGCCTTCGCGGGGTTTGAGCATGGTGCCCTTGTGATTGACCAGATCCACCAGCGCCAGCATCGGCTTGCCTTTCACCACCGTGGTGGCAGCCAGGTAGTGACCGTCGCCAGAGATTTTCACGCTGTCGTATTGCTCATGCCGTGCGAGGTCATCCAATGACACGGTGTTGGCGGCAAACAACGGGTACGACAAGACGCTGAGCGCGCAGAAGGCTGCGCGCCGGATTCCGTTTTTCATCTTTCCCCCAAGTGCGGGCGCCCCTCGCGCCATCGCTGCGGCGGAGTATAGGCACGGAATGCGGCCTCCCCGAGGGCAGCATGCGGACAATCTGCACTTCCCTGCGGACAAATCAGCGAATACACACAAATCCATACGCATGCGTATGTTTAGGTTATATTGGGAGCCCTTGCCATTGCCCCGTCCCGCCCATGCGCGCCTCCACCTTCCGCCGCCTGATGAACCTGTGGCCGCCGTTCCTGTTCAACAGCATTCGCGTCCAGTACGTGTCCGAGGACTGGTCGGAACTGCGCGTAGTGCTGCGCCTGCGCCCCTGGAACCGCAACTACGTGCGCACACAGTTCGGCGGCAACCTGTTCGCCATGACCGACCCCTTCTGGATGCTGTTGGCCATACACCAGCTGGGCAACGACTACTTCGTATGGGACAAGGCGGGCGCCATCGAGTTTGTTGCACCGGGTCGCGAGGATGTCTACGCGCACTTCAAGCTGGAGGCTTCCGTGGTCGACGAACTGCGCGCGGCGGCAGCGGGCGGAGAGAAGGTGCTGCGCTGGTTCGACGTGGACGTCGTCACCCGCGGCGGTGAAGTCGTGGCGCGCGTGCGCAAGCAGCTGTATGTGCGGCTCAAGCCCAAGGCGCGCGCCGATGCCCCGGACAACGCGCAGTCGCGAGCTGCATAACCGGCGCTCCAAGGCGACCGCGGAAGCGAGGTAGCCATGGATCGCCTGCGGCGCAAAGCGGGTTGCCGTGGGACAATGGCGTGTCCCCTCCTTCTTCGGCCCCGCCATGAAACGCCTGCGCATCAAACGTTACCTGTTCACCGGCCTGCTCACCTTCATTCCGCTGTGGGTGACGTGGGTGGTGTTCAAGTTCGTGCTGAGCATGCTGGCTGGCATCGGCACGCCGCTGGCGTCCGCGCTGCTGACCACGCTGTCTTCCGCCACTCCGTGGGCGGGTATCGCGCTCAATAATGCATGGCTCACCTTTGTGGTGGCGCTGCTGCTGACGCTGGGCGTGCTCTATTTGCTTGGCTGGTTAGCCAATCGCGTGATCGGCCAGCGGCTGATCGACGGTTTCGACGCCTTGCTGGCGCGCATTCCGCTGGTGCAGACCATCTACGGCGGCACCAAGAAGCTCATGGCCGTGCTGCAGCAGAAGCCTTCGGGCGTGCAGCGCGTGGTGCTGATCGATTTCCCACGCCGTGGCATGAAGGTGGTGGGTTTCGTCACGCGCGTGATGATGGAAGAAGGCACCGGCCGTGAAATGGCGGCCGTCTATATCCCCACCACGCCCAATCCCACCGGCGGCTACCTGGAAGTGGTGCCGGTGGACGAACTGACGCCCACCGACTGGACCATGGACCAGGCCATGGCCTTCATCATTTCCGGCGGCGCGGTCGCGCCGGATACCTTGCCGCCACCGCCCGCCGCCCTGCGCGATGCGCCGCAGGACACCGAATGACGACATCCACCGAGGCGTTGAACTAGGCCAGCACCTCGAACGGCCGCATCATTTCGTTCGAGGCATGCTCCAGCAGGTGGCAGTGCCATACGTAGCGGCCGGTGTAGCCCTCGAAGGTGATGATGTAGCGCGTCACCATGCCGGGATAGACCTGCGCCGTGTCTTTCCAGCCGGCTTCGTGCGGCGGCGGCGGTTGCGCGGGGCCGGTGTAGCGCAGCGTCCTGGATTCCAGGTACTGATCCACGTCGAAGGGACGGCGGTCGAGAATCTGGAAGCGCACCAGATGCAGATGGATCGGATGCGTGTCCCCGGTCAGGTTGAGGAAGCTCCAGATTTCCGTGCTGCCCAGGCGTGGCTTTTCGCTCACCGGATCATGCCAATGCTTGCCGTCCAGCAGCATCAGCATGGGTTCGGCCACGCAATCGGCGTATTCGTCGATGGTCAGCACGCGGGTGTTGGTCGCGGCCGATTCGGGCATGCGCGGTACGTCGCGTAGTACCGCCGGCACGCGGCTGGTGTCGTCCACCTTCCCCGCCGCCACCTTGAACTGCATCAACGGCAGGGCATCGGTCATCAGTTCGATGGCGCTACCGCCGAGGCCGGCAAAATCCATCACCAGATCCGCCCGCTCGCCCGGCGCAAGAAACAAGCTGGTCTGCTGCACCGGTGCGGCGAGCAAGCCCTGATCGCTGCCAATCTGCAGGAACGGCCTCTGGCCGCGCAGGCTCAGACGGAAGAAACGGCCGTTCGCGGCGTTGAGTACACGGAAGCGATAACGGCGCGCCTGCACGTCGAGCCGGGGCATCAGTGCGCCGTTCACCAGCATCACGTTGCCGAACACCTCGGGCACCCAGGGCGAATCGCTCACGCCGGAGACCGGGTAGTAGAGCTGCCCGTCCTCGGTCAGCAGGCGATCGGTGAACACCAGCGGCAGTTCCTGCTCGCCGTGGGGCAAACCCAGCGACAGTTCATGCTCATCGCGCAGCAGGTACATGCCGAACAAGCCGGCATAGAGATTCAAGCGCTCGATGCCCATGGTGTGGTCGTGATACCACAGCGTCGCGGCATCCTGGCGATTGGGATAGGTCTGCTTGCGCGATTGTCCCGGCACGAACCAATCGGTGGGATAACCATCGTCCGTCGCGGGAACGCGCGCGCCATGCACGTGCACGACACCGCGTACTTCCGGTTTGTCCGGCTCGGCGCCGCAGACGTGGTGATCGATGGGCAGGAAGTGTTGCGATGGCAGGCTGTTGCTCCACTCGACGTGCGCCGCCTCGCCGCTGCGTGCCTCGATGGTCGGCCCCGGCATGGTGTTGCCGTAGGTCCACAACCGCGTGGGCGGCAGATCGCGATGAAGGCGCTGCGCGCTTTCGCGCATGGCGATGCGCAGTGGCGTTCCCGCCTTGGGATGCAGTACTTCGGGCACCGGCAACGTGTCGACAAACGGCGTCAGGCGCGCGGGATCGAGCAGCTTCGGCACGATGGTCTGGTCGGCCACGGCATGCTTGCAAAGGCTGCTCCCTTTCGTGGGATGCATGGCCATGTGCATGGGCACACCGAACGCGCGCAGCGCGCCCGCGCCGGCGATCCACCCCATGCCCTGAAGAAAACGACGACGCGAGGGATGCAAGGTTCACCGCCTCCGTGAGAAAAAGGAAACGCCCCGGGGCGACGCCCGGGGCGTTGGATCGCACTTTGCTTAGCCGCGCGGCGTGTGCGGCTGGCTGGCCCACGGCCACGGCTTGGGCTGCTTCACCGGCTTGCCGGTCTGCTCGTCCAGGATCAGCTTGCGATGCTCCGGGAACGGCTGGAAGAAGTCGAACATGTGCTCCAGCGAACCGGCCACGGCGTCGAACGAACCGCCGCCAAGGCGCTCGCCATGCAGCCAGTTGTCTTCGATGAAGCGCGTCACCGACGACTGATCGGTCAACGTGTGATCCACGTCGTTGCTGCGCGCCCACGGCGACACCACCAGCAGCGGCAGGCGCGGACCGTAGCCGCAGCGTCCCTGCACCGGCTGGCCCTTGCTGTTGGTGCCCGCCAGCGTACCGCGTGCCTTGCAGAGACCCGCGCCATCCAGGGCGTCTTCCGACGTGGCCGACGCATTCACGCGCGGCGCCGCCTGGTGGTCGTACCAGCCATCGGAGTCGTCATAGGCGATCACCACGGCCGTGTCGCGCCATTCCGGACGCTGCTGCAGGAAGTTGATCACGTGCACGATGAACTGCTGTTCGTCCAGCGGATCGGAGTAGCCGGCGTGGCCATCCTGATAGCCCGCCGCCTTGAGGAAGCTGACCGCGGGGAAGTTGCCCGCTTCCACGGCCGCGTAGAAGTCCGTCATGTCGTACTGATGGTTCGCCGCGTCGCCCTGGTGGCCGATCATGGCGACCGAGGTCGGGCGCACGTGCGTCGGGTTGGCGGTGGAGGCGTAGTACTGGAACGGCTGGTGATGCGGGATGTAATCCGCCTTCACCGTCTGTGTCACCGCCGACTTCGTGCTGCGCTTGCAGCCCGTGGTGCCGTTCGCATTCACCTGGGTAAGGTCGAAACCGCCCTCGAAAAGGCCCCAGGTCACGCCCTTCGCATTGAGCAGGTCACCGACGTTCTTGCCGCCGAGCTGCACCTGATTGCCGCTGGGCGACGAGCACACATCACCGATGGGATCGGCATCGCTGACCAGGGTCAGGCCGCCCTGGCCATCGTCCACCACGGCGCCGGTGCCGTTGAGCGTCTGCGTCACGCCGTTGGTCTGACCGGAAACAAGGTTGATCGCACCTGGCGTGGAAGGACCGAACGTGGTGCCGTAGCTGTTGTCGCTCATCGCGAACCACTGCGCGTAGTTCCACAGCGCGGTGACAGTGTTGCCGTCGTAATAGCCCATCACCTGGCCGTTGCCTTCCTCGTCGGCCGGCGCACCCGGCAGGGTTTCGCCCGAGCCGGTGTACTTCGGGAACAGGTCCATCGCGCCGCCATCGAAGGCCTGCTGTTCCGGACCGTAGTCATGGTCCTGGTCAGCAGTCGCGGCCTGCGCGCGCGACAGGCGGAACGGATTGATCGCACCGGTGCCATTCGCGGCGTTGTTCTTGTTCGGGTTGTTGGTGAGCAGCGCGTTGCTCAGGCCATTGACCTTCGGCGTGAACGGACGCGCGTAGAAGCTCGGCTCACCCACGCCGTTGGCCGCATTCGGATAGGTGCCGAAGTAGTGATCGAAGGAGACGTTCTCCTGAAAGATCACCACCAGATGCTTGATCGGCGTGGCCGTATGGACGTCCCCGCGATGCCAGCTGGCATCTTCGGCATGGACAGGAATCTGGGCCAGTGAAATGGCAGAAGCGCTTAGAACGCACGCGGCAAGACAGACTGCGAGTTTGTTTCGCATGGAGGGCTCCCTACGGTCGCGGTGGTGCGCTTCCCCTCAAGCGCTGATGCCGCGGACGATAGGCTTGCAAGGTGACAGGCGAGTAACAGAAGTCGCCGCATTTTCCTGCGATTGGCGCGATGAGACATGCAGCGCAAAAGTGCAGCCAAGGTCGGCACCGGCATACGTGGAGCAAGCCACCAACAGCGTCGCAAGACTGGCGACGCTGCCTTCTTCCTAAGCGACGTCGTACGCCTTCGCGGTACGTGCGCCATGCGCACCCACGCCGAACGACGCGCCGCATGCCGGCGAGGAACGCAACGGCATGAAGTGCAACGTCAGCTCGTCGGCCTTGCGCCCGTCGTGGTGTGATCCCGCGACAAACCGTGCGCGGTGCCCAGGTGGATTTCATCCTCGCGCTCGATGGTGCCGTCCTGCTCCCGCAACCGGCTGCAGAAGGGCGCTCACTGAGCGGCCTTGCCGCACTGGCGCCGGCCGGCCACGGCCTGCGCTGGGCAGAAGATGCCGGACGGGCGGCGCGGCAGCGTCTTGTCCCCACCGCCCGCCCTTGACTGGCCGGGTTGCAGGCAAGCCCCCTGACCTTTGACACTGTCTGTACCGTGACTTGCGGCCTAGCCTGAAAAGTCATCCATGCGATGCCGGGTAGCGTCAGGGGCCAGGCGATCGCTGCCACCTTGGCCGTCCCGCGGCCGCCGAACCTACAGAGGGAGTTCCATGACCAAACCGTATATGAAGCCCATCGCGCTCGCCGTGAGCCTCGCCCTGTCGCTCAGCGCCTGCGGCAAGCACGAGGACGCCACGAACGCACCGGCCGCCAGCAGCACCGCGCCTGCCCCGGCCAGCACCGCCGCCATGGCGGCCGCCGCGCCCAAGAGCGTGTTCGACATCGGCGAGCTGGACAGCAACATCCAGGCCTGCCAGGACTTCAACGGTTTCGTCAACAGCAAGTGGATCGCGGCCAACCCGATCCCGAACGACCGCACCCGCTGGGGCGCGTTCGACAAGCTGGCCGAGGACAGCCTGAACACCCAGCACGAGATCGTCGACGCCGCCGCCAAGGACGCCGCCAGCGCCAAGGCCGGCTCGATCGAGCAGAAGATCGGCTACCTGTACGCCTCGGGCATGGACGAGGCCGCCATCGAGAAGGCCGGCTTCGACCCGATCAAGCCCAAGCTCGACGCCATCGCCGCGCTGAAGTCGGGCAAGGACGTCGCCGGCTACCTCACCCAGAATTTCGCCACGGGCGACATGCAGGTGTTCCAGTTCGGCTCCGGCGCCGACTTCAAGGACGCCAAGATGCAGATCGGCTTCACCCAGCAGGCCGGCCTGGGCCTGCCGACCAAGGATTACTACAGCGACGCGAAGTACAAGGACATCCGCGACGCCTACGTTGAGCACATCACCAAGACGCTCGAGCTGACCGGCGTGCCGGAGGCCGACGCCAAGAAGCAGGCCGGCCAGGTGCTGGCGTTCGAAACCGAGCTGGCCAAGGCCTCGCTGGCGCCGGTGGAGCTGCGCACGCCGGAGAACCAGTACCACTTCGTCACCGTTGCCGAAGCCAACAAGATCACCCCGCACTTCAACTGGGAAGACTTCTTTAAGGCGCAGGGCGTGACCGTCGACAAGGGCTTCTCGCTGTCGCAGCCGAAGTTCTTCGCCGAGTTCGACAAGCTGCTGGCCAGCGCGCCGATCGACCAGTGGCAGGCCTACCTGCGCTTCCACACCATCGACGATGCCTCGCCGCTGCTCAGCAAGGCCTTCCAGGACAACCGCTTCGACTTCTACGGCAAGACGCTCTCTGGCCAGCCGGAACAGAAGCCGCGCTGGAAGCGCGTGCTCGGCGGCGTGAACGAGTCGATGGGCGAAGCGCTTGGCCAGCTGTACGTGGCCAAGGTGTTCACGCCCGAAGCCAAGGAGCGCGCGCAGGTGCTGGTGGACAACGTGCGCAACGCACTCAAGACGCGCATCCAGAACCTCGATTGGATGAGCGACGCCACCAAGGAAAAGGCCATCGCCAAGTGGAACACCTTCCTGCCGAAGATCGGCTACCCGGACAAGTGGCGTAGCTGGGACGGCCTGGACATCAAGCCGGGCGACTACTACGGCAACGTGATGGCCGCCGCCAAGTTCAACTACCAGTACGACCTCGCCAAGATCGGCAAGCCGACCGACCGCAAGGAATGGGGCATGACCCCGCAGACGGTCAACGCGTACTACAACCCAACCGACAACACCATCAACTTCCCGGCCGCGATCCTGCAGCCGCCGTTCTTCTATGCCAACGGCGACGACGCGATCAACTACGGCGGCATCGGCGCCGTGATCGGCCACGAAGCCAGCCACGGCTTCGACGACGAAGGCAGCCAGTTCGACGGCGAAGGCAACAACGCCAACTGGTGGACCAAGGAAGACCGCGAGAAGTTCGACCAGCGTACCGACCGCCTGGTGCAGCAGTTCAACGACTACACCCCGGTCAAGGACAAGCCGGATGCGCACGTCAACGGCAAGCTGACCCTGGGCGAGAACATCGCCGACCTGGGCGGCCTGAACGTGGCCTACGACGCCCTGCAGGAAGCGCTGAAGAAGAACCCGCAGGAAGCCAACGAGAAGATCGACGGCTACACCGAAGACCAGCGCTTCTTCCTCAGCTGGGCCCGCGTGTGGCGCAGCAATATCCGCGAGAAGGAAGCCCTGCTGCGCCTGAACACCGACCCGCACGCACCGGCCTCGCTGCGCGCGATCGGCGCTCCGTCCAACATGGAAGCCTTTGCCACGGCGTACCAGTGCAAGCCGGGCGACACCATGGTGCGTTCGGGCGACAAGCAGGTGAAGATCTGGTAATGCTTCGCTGACGTTTGGACGTCTGTAACAGGAAAGGGCGCTGCATGATGCAGCGCCCTTTTTTTGGCCGGGCATTAGGGGCTGTTCACGATTTCCGTGATGCTCATCCCCCTCACCGTCATTCCGGCGCAGGCCGGAATCCAGTGACGAAAGTGGTCGGTTATCGCGCGACGCCAAATCATTTGGCTCTTCCGCGAAAACCGCGCAACGAGGCCACTGAATTCCGGCCTGCGCCGGAATGACGGCGAGGGGGACTGAGCGCTCGCACGAGTTTTTGAATACGCCCTCACTGCCCTCGCATGCGCCGCGCCTCATACGCCTTCAAATGCGCATACGCCGTGCGCAGCATCGGCAACGCCGCAGACGCGCTCGAACGCGTCAGCAGATCACCCACCACGTGATCCGCTTCGATCGGCCCGCCCTGCTCCAGGTCACGCATCATCGATGCACTCAGCGCGGAACCCTGCTCGGTGAGCACGCCGCGCGCACGCGCCAGCACCGCTTCGCTCGGCGCATGCCCGTTGTGTTCCGCCACGCTGCGACAGTCTTCCAGCAATTGCAGCGTGGCCTGCTCACCGCCTGCGGCAGCCATGATGTCGCCCACCGGCGCGCGCATCAGGCAGGTGATGCCGGCGAGCGAGGCGAGGAACACCCACTTGTCCCACATGTCCTGCAGGATGGTGGGGCTCAGGCGCGGCTCGAACTTCGTTTTCGACATGGCCGCGAGAATGCGCTCCGCACGCTCCGAACGCGAACCGTCGCGCTCGCCGAAGGTGACGCTGTGCGACTGGTTGAGATGGCGCACCGTGCCCTGCGCATCCAGCGTGGCGGCAATGACGCATTGGCCGCCCAGCACACGCGCCTTGCCGAAGCGCGCATCCAGCAGATCCAGATGCCGCATGCCGTTGAGCACGGGAAGGATGGCCGTGTCGGAGCCCACCGCCGGCGCCATGTCCTCGATCACCTGCGGCAGGTGATAGGCCTTGCAGCTCAGCAGGATCAGGTCATAGGGCTCGCGCAGATCGCTGGCCTGCACGGTGGAAGGGTTTGGCCGCGTGACGTCGCCAAGAGCGCTGCGTATCACCAGGCCATGCTCGGCCAGTTGCGCGGCGCGCTTCTCTCGCACCAGAAAGGTCACGTCCTCGCCGGCCTCCAACAGGCGGCCGCCGAAGTAGCCGCCCGTGGCGCCCGCGCCGATCACAAGAATTCGCATCGTTCCGCTCTCCTCGACCACAAGCAGGCAAGCGTACGCCAGACCGGCCGGCCGCCCTAACGGCCAAGTTGGACGGCGCCGCATCGGCAAGAACTTTCGACTAATTGCAACTCATTCTCATTGCCAATAACATTTGCGGACCCGCTGGCGGGCTTCCGCTGGTGATGGATCACCGGATCACGCAACCCACTGACGAAAGTCGGTTTTTCTGATCTCCCCGCAATCGACGCCCGCCGCCGCCATTCGTCGATTCGCCTGGTCCCGCTTCGGCTGGGCCGGACAACTCACCCATACGACGAACCTTCATGGCCTACATCACCAGTCGCAAGCATGCTGTTACCCGTAACGCGCTGAACGCCGCCGCCACCACCTTGATGACCGGCCTGGCGCTCGCGCAACCGGCCCTGGCGGCCGACACGCCGGCTGGCAGCGGCGACGCCACGACCACACCCAAGACGCTCGACGGCGTGCAGGTGCAGGCATCGACCACCAGCGACTACAAGGTCGACAACCTCTCCTCGTCCAAGTACACGCAGCCCATCCTGGACACCACGCAGACCGTCAGCGTGATCAGCAAGGACCTGTTCCTGCAGCAGGGCGCAACCACGTTGACCGAAGCGCTGCGCAATACGCCGGGCGTGGGCACGTTCTATGTTGGCGAGAACGGCACTACCTCCACCGGCGACGCCATCTACATGCGTGGCTTCGATACTTCGGGCAGCATCTTCGTCGATGGCGTGCGCGACCTCGGCACCATTTCGCGCGATGTGTTCAACACCGAGTCGGTGGAAGTGATCAAGGGACCGGCCAGCACCGACAACGGCCGCACCGCGCCCACCGGCGCGATCAACATGGTGAGCAAGCAGCCGGAGCTGGGCAACGGCATCAGCGCCTCGCTCGCGTACGGCAGCGCCAATCAGCGCCGCATCACCGCGGACTGGAACCAGGCCGTGAGCAACACCGCGGCGTTCCGCCTCAACGTGATGGGCCAGGATTTCGGCGTACCGGGCCGCGACAAAGTGGAAAACAACCGCTGGGGCGTCGCACCGGAATTCGCCTTCGGCCTGGGCACCGCCACGCGCGTGTACCTGGACTACCTGCACATCAAGCAGAACAACGTGCCCGACGGCGGCGTGCCGACCATCGGCCTGCCCGGCTACAGCAGCCCCGACCCCACGCGCTCCTTCCTGGGCACGGCGCGCGAAGTCGATTCGTCCAACTTCTACGGCACCACCGCCGACCACGACCACGTCACGGCCGACATGTTCACTGCGCGCATCGAGCATGACGTCAACGACCAGCTCACCGTGCGCAACACGCTGCGCTGGGGCCGCACCTTCGAGGATTACCTGCTCACCTCGTTCATGGGTACCGCGGCGAACCTGCGGACGCCGAACCCGAATGATCCGTCCACGTGGACCATCGCGCGCAGCAACCCGACGTTCAAGCATCAGGCCAACACCATCCTCACCGACCAGGCCAACGTCACCTACAACTTCGACACCGGCGCGATCACGCACAACCTGAGCAGCGGCATCGAGCTGACCCGCGAAAAAGCCACCACCATCGGCTACGTCGCCCTCAACGGCACCACCTGGCCGGCCGCCAACCTGTACGACCCGAACTGGGACGTGAAGGGCCTGATCTACGGCCAGAACGGCGCCTACACCGATGGCAAGACGGATACCGCATCCGCCTATGTGTTCGACACGCTGAAGTTCGGCCCGCATTGGCAGGTGAACGCCGGCGTGCGCATGGACCACTACGACACCGACTACGCCAGCGCGGTGGCCTGCGGCGGCAAGAGCGGCCCCGCCTGCGGCACGCTGGCGACCGGCAGCGTCGTGCCGGGCCTGACCACCCAGGTGAGCGATAACCTGTGGAACTGGAAGCTCGGCGTGCTCTACAAGCCGGTGCCCAACGGCTCGGTCTACATCAACTACGCCGTGTCGGCCGAGCCGCCGGGCGGCAACACGCTCACCCTGTCCAGCTCCTCCAACAGCCTGGACAATCCCAACCTGCAACCCGAGCGCGCCCGCACGTATGAGGTGGGCACCAAGTGGGATCTGCTGGACGACAAGCTGCTGCTCACCGGCGCGCTCTACCAGACCACGGTGAGCAACGACCTGGTGCAGGATCCGGTCACCCTGCTCTACTACCAGATCGGCAAGAAGCGCGTGCAAGGCGTGGAACTGAGCGCCGTCGGCAAGCTCACCGAAAACTGGGCGGTGAGCGCGGGCTTCACCACGATGAACGCCAGCGTGCTTTCCGGTTCGGCCGTGGCCCAGGACGGCTCGTCCGATCTTGCCTATACGCCGAAGAAAGCCTTCACCAGCTGGACCAGCTACCTGCTGCCGTTCGGCCTGACCATCGGCGGTGGCGCGCGCTACAACGGCGAGATGCTGCGCGGCACCGACAGCGCCATCGGCACGCCCGCCTACACCAAGGCGTACTGGGTGTTCGATGCCATGGCGTCCTACCCGATCAACAAGAACATCGACGTGAGCCTCAACCTGTACAACCTGTTCGACAAGGACTATGTCGCGGCGATCAACAAGAGCGGCTACCGTTACACGCCGGGCACGCCGCGCTCCGCGATGATCACGGCGAACGTGCGGTTTTGAGGATATGCGAGGGCTTTTATGCTCGTCATCCCTGCGAAAGCAGGAGGCGTTTTTCAACAGCCGAAGGGCTGGTCATCCAGCGTCTTGCACTGATGACTGCGAGGAACAACGAGTGGATTGACAACATGCGCGTATCGACAAACAAACGCTATCAATGAGCACGCAACCCACGCGCTGACGCAGGCACCGAGAGCCCACCATGCTGCTGCACCTTCCCAACGTCCTCGATCACGCGCAGATCCGCGCCATGCGCCAGGCGCTGGATCAGGCCACATGGACCGACGGACGCGAAACCGTCGGGCCGCAGGGCGCGAAGGTGAAACGGAACCTGCAACTGCCCGACGCCTCGCCGCTGCGCGCGGAGCTAGGCAAGATCGTGCTCGACGCACTCGCCCGGCAACCGCTCTACCACGCCGCCACCCTTCCCCTGCGTACCCTCACGCCCCGCTTCAATCGCTACGAAGGCGGCGGCCAATACGGCTTCCACGTCGATGGCGCCGTGATGTCGCTACCCGGCGGCGAGCAACTGCGCAGCGACATCTCCTGCACGCTGTTCCTCGCAGAACCCGAGGAATACGATGGCGGCGAACTGATCGTCAGCGACACCTACGGCGAGCACGAAGTGAAACTACCCGCCGGCGACGCCATCCTCTACCCTTCCAGCAGCCTCCACCGCGTGGCGCCAGTGACACGCGGCGCGCGCATCGCGGCGTTCTTCTGGGTGCAGAGCCTGATTCAGGACGACAGCAAGCGGCGATTGCTGTTTGAGCTGGATGCGGCCATCCAGACACTCACCCGCACACAGGCCGACCCGCAGGCCCTGCTGCAACTGTTCGGCGTGTATCACAACCTGCTCAGGCAGTGGGCCGAAACCTGAAACACGCGCCTGCCTGAGCAGCGATGATTACCAGCAACCCGATGTCGTGGGCGAGCGGTTACCGGCCTGATCCAACGACAATGCGCTGCACTGCGTGTCGCGCTTAAGCTGCGCTCCAATCGGCGTCGCCCGGACGGTGAAAGCCGTCGCTGAAACCGCCGGCACGGTATAGGCGTAGCTGGTTCCGGTCTGCGACGCCGCCGCACAATCCAGCGTCACTGTCGGTGGCGTAGTGGTAACCGGGTTCTGCACCGCAGCCGCTGTTCCCGAACTGGCAGGAGCCTGGTCGTAACGCAGGTTGGTGGTGTAGTAGCGCTCCATGTAATTGGAGTACTCCGACAGGCAACCCTCGGCGGCAACACGGTTGGTCTTCGTGACGTAATTGATGTACGAGGGATAGGCGATAGCGGCAAGGATCGCAATGATCGCCACCACGATCATCAGCTCGATCAGGGTGAAGCCCGCCACCGAATGGCCTTCGATCCGCCCGTGACTGTTCATGCTGTCATTGCTCATGGATTCACCAATTCCTTCCAAGAAACGCGCTGCGGTATGCCAGCGGCGCCGTTGGTGCTGATGCTGGAGGTCGAACCGTTGTCGAAGCTCATCAACATGTCACCGCCGACGAAGATCGGATTGTTGGGCAATGCGCTGAAGCCTACGCCTGCCACCGGCAGCGTCTTTCCGCTGGGTAGCGTCACTGAGCCGGTGCCGCCGTTGACCATGAAGAAATTGCCGCTCGGGTTGGTGCCGGTGAATGGATCGACTGCCATGACCCAGCCATTGCCCGACGCATTGCAGATATCGGCGCTGGACGCGGCCGACGGAATGCGCGTGGTGCCCAACAACAGGTTCCCCTGGAACTGGCTGGGCGTCACCATGCGTTCGCCCTGCGCGTTGTACCCGGTCACCACGCCAGTTTTGCTATCGACGGTGGGCTGCTCCAGGTTCATGTACCAGCCGCGCTTGCCCGACATGTCATTGGGCACGGGGTACGATGTCACTGTACGAACTCCCAAGGTGGGCGGTGTGGCAGTGGAATCACCATCCACCTCGTAGGTGATAGAACGCTGCACCATAGGTTCTTTGGCCAAATCCGACGCACTGGTACTTCCTGCCTGCACGATCACGCCATACCAGCTTTGCACCTGTTTGCTGGTGGTATCGCCACTGCTCAAGTACTGGCCAGTGCCAAAGAACACCCACACGTAGCCCGACACGGGATCTCGGCCAGCGAGCATACCCGCCGTGATGGGTTGCGCGGTACCGCCAGAATCGGTAGCGGTAAACTCAATCGTGCCTGCCGTACTTAAATCAGCAGCAGCATTGGTTGTGTCGTACAGAGGGAACATCCAAACGCGCCCGTCCAGATCACCCGCATAGGCCTCGGTGCTGACACCAGTGGCCGGGTTATCCATCCATGTCACGGGCGCCGCGAGACCATTGGCTGCCGTCGAATCGGTGGTGTGTACGTTGAGCGTCCCATCGGCAAGGTTGAACTCCAGCAGCGCCGCTGTACCGTTGCTGCTGTTGTAACCATTGCCGATCAGTACCTGCCAGTCGGCAGTCGTACCCTTGTCCTGCACCTTGGCGATCACCGGCTTGCCCACCATCTGGCCGATATAGCCACTGTTGGTCATACCGTCGCCAGCGGAACGCTCCCACAGCGGCGTGATGTTGGCTGGATCGGTGATATCGAGCGCATATATCGCCTTGGCCAGGCCACGCCCCGTCGTGCCCACCAATACGGTGTGCCAGGCCGAGCTGAAGAACGCATCCGCAATGGTCAGCTCACCGTCGTTGAAATACTGATGCGGTACGGTGGTACTCGTCGTCGAGCCGTAGTTGGGATCGGACAGGTTCTTTATGTTTCCTGCCGTGATGACCGCACCCGGCAAGTAGGCAAACGTCTCCGCACCGGTGCTGGCATTGAACGCATGCAGCATGCCGTCGTTGGCAGCCACAAACACCAGCGCCGTACGGGTAGAGGCGGCACTTGGCGTGGAAACGCCATTAGTGGTCGTGCCAACCGCAAACGCCTGGAAGGAATTGTTACCAGTCGTCGCGGTGTTGCTTATCCCGGTGAACGACTGGTTCTCGAACTCGTTGGGGTTGGGCGCGCCCGAATACACCGGCTGCGAGTCCACGATATCCCCAAGCGGCGTAGTGCGGGTGCGATAGATACCGCTGTTCGCCTGTTCCAGTGTGTTGTCGCCGCGGAGGTAGTTCACCATCGCCGCCTGGGTTGCGGAGCTGCCCAGCGCCGCCAGTTGCGTACTGCTAAGCGAGGGCGGCGAGCCACTGCTGCTGTTGATGAACTTTACGAAGCTGCCGGCTGCGGCAGCTCCTGGCACGTACGTCCAGATGTTTCGATTGGGGTAGGTGCTGAACTTGCCGACCGCAGTGGCGCTGGCGAGTAACTTCGACGATGCAGACCAGCTGGCTGTCGAGCTGATGGCTCCCGTGCTTGAGTTGATCGACAACGCCAGCAGATCGCCGGTCCACTGCACCGTGTGGTACTGGGCCTGATAAGCCACAGTGCCGTTGGTGAGCTGGGTTGAGTTGGCCGCCAGGCTCGCGCCGCTGCCGACACGCGCGGCGGCGCGGTTCAGGGCGTCGGTCAAGCCGCTGGTGAACGTCGCGGGGCTGGTGGCGGAATAGAAACCGCCGTGGCCGTTCAAACCGGCGTGTTCCAGATCAGCGATATTGTTGATCGAGCCATTGTTGCTTGGCGAAGGCGTCGGCCAACTGAAGTTGGAAATTGCCGTTCCGCCATTGGCCCAGCTGAAGATCTGTGCCTGTGTAGCCGTGGACGGGCTGATGTTCGTGGGCGTGAAGCCCAGGCCCATGGTGAACGTCACCATATGCTGCCAGAACGCAGGGTCGGCCGAGTTGGTCGGTACCTCGTTGGGGAAGCCCGTGCCGGTCTGCAGGTCATGCTCCCAGTAGTACATCGCGACATCGGCGAGCGACGGGCCTTGACTACTCGTGCCACCACCGGAATAGGGTTGAACGGGCGAGCTGTTGGCGGTAGTGGGCCACGATTGGCCATTCGGACCGGAAATGGACGGCCACTTGGCGCCGCTCGCGCCACTTATGGCGGAACTATCCGATGAACTGTAGCTCTCGTTCCAGAAACCGTCGGTGGTCAGGATGGTGTAAGCCTGACGGCACGCAATGTTCGAAGGCTGGGTGCTGGTGCCGTAGTTCGGATCGCTCGACATGACTTCCCACGGCTGGGAGGTCTGGTAGTACTGACCCACCTGATCCAGCGCCATACGGAGCGGTGTGCCGCCGCTTGGGGACAATGCAGCCACCCAATTCCAGAAGCCATTCTTCCAGTCGGAACTGGAGGAGCCATCGCCGAATGGCTGTAGTGGGGCGATCGTATTGGTCGATGTTCCGCCACTGCCGCAGTTATAGGTATCCGTATACGTATAGGCAGTTGCGGACGAAGCCGGCAGATTGCCGGAATCACCATTGCAACCACCATCGATTGAACCAAAACCGACACGGAACTTTGGATCGACCGTAGAGAAGGCTGACATCAGGCCACTCTTGGCCATCTGGATGCGCGTTCGGTAGTACGAGAACCAATTGGCCACGTTCTGCTGCGTCGCTGCATCCTCGACGCACAGTGACTTGTCCACCGGTGTCGGGCTTGCCGTCGCCAGCAAGGCGCAGGTACCGGTCGCACCTACGTAATACTCGGTACTGTTGGAGCCGGTGGTGTAGGTGAAGTAACGCCTGGTGCCCTGGACGCTGCAGGTGGTTCCGTTCAGCACATCCCTGTTGTTACACGAATATGGAGCGCCCACAGACGTAGTGTAGGCCACGGTAACGCGAGATACGGTGCCTGGACTTGTGGTCTTCTTGCCATTTGTGCAGATATATGACGATGACTTGCCGCTAGTTTGCAGCGTCAGCGTATAACCCGACGGACATGTGTAGCACGTGGCCGGATTTTTGTTGTCTGATGTAGACCCACTCGGGCACGTATTCGTATAGCACGTTGGGGGCGTATTTCCATCCGAGGTGGAGCCGCTCGGGCAGGAATAAATTGTCGTTCCGTTGGCCGCATAGGTGGAAGTGGTCACCTTGAACGCCGTGTAGTACGGAAAGTTGCCAGTAAACCGCGTTATGTCCGTCGCGGTCTGGTTAGTAAAACCGTCGGCATAGGCATTGGTCAGACCGGGCGAGGCCGGATAGAGATCCGGAGAGGCTGCCGTACTGTCCGCCTTGGGCGGCGGCGAATATGTAATGGCCGGGTTGTAATACGCGCCGTTGATGGCCGAGTTGCGCGCTTGGTCATTGGTCGGGCTGCCATTGCCCGTGGATGACGTTAGGTAACCCCAGTCGGGCATGTAGTCCCACGCCATCGAACCTGAGTCATCGAGCATCAACACCACATCCGGCGGAATCGTCGGCTGCACGGTCAACGGTTGCTGGTCGACCGTCACCCCCGTGGAAGTCGCGGCCACGGCAGGCATGTAGACGACACCCAGCATCCATACGACCAGCATGGTGCCCAGCGCCCTGATGGCGGCGGAGCGCCTGCTGCGCGGTGTTTGCGGCTTCATGTTCATCGCGGTCAATCCTGAAATCGGTCGGTTTGTCGCTCGCTGCCCTCGGGCAGCGGTCGCGGTAAGGGATCAGCCTTGCTTGACGATGGCCTGGATGGTGACCACGGCGCGGTCGCCCACCACAGCGGGATCACCGCTGCGCGCGGTGATGCGGTAGAACACCGCCGTGCCGGAATTGCCCTGCACGCCGTAATTGCGCGAGTTGCCGGTCTGGCCGAAGCCTGTATTGGTGGTCTGGTCCACCCAGTTGCCCATGTTCTCCACCACGAACTGCGGCTGGCTAGCGGCGGTCGAAGTCGCGGTGTAGTTGCCAGCCGCCGTGCCCTTGCTCACCGTATTGATGCTAGCCGCGGTCAAGGTCGGATCGTTGAACGGGTTGGGCAAGCATGTGATGCCGCCGGCTTGGCAGTTGTGCCAGATCACCGGGGGCGTAGTCGCAAGTTGCGCGCTTGCTGCGCGTATTGCCGCCTCTGCACTCTGGAAAGCCTGCTCACGGTCGTACTGATTGGCCGACATCCTCTGCTGCATGATGGTGCTGTGCACGGAGGCGAGCCCCACCAGGGTAATCAGCACGAGCAGGATCAAGGCCACGACCAGCGCAACGCCACGCTGCGTGCGCGCGCCAGAAGATAACCGCTGGGTACGATGGGTATACAAAAGGTTTGGCGCGTTCATCTCATTGCACCCGGTTGCGCATGGTCGCGGTGTAAGTGAAATTGCGCACGAGCGGACCGGTGCCCGCATTCTCACTGGCGCGCGCATACGTGCTCTGCACCTGAAGCGCGACCTGCGCGGCATTGACCGCCGCCCAGCTGGTCACTCCTGCAGCGTTGGTCAGGGCCGTACCCGTCGACTGCAGGTAACTAATCTGCATGCTGTTGACGTTACGCACCATTTCCTGTGGCGTTGCCGCTGAGGCTCCAGCCGCGGTATATGTCACGGGCAACCGGTACAACGAATTGCCGCCCACGGCGTTCCTGCCGATATACCAGTCGACCGCCGTCAGCAGGTTCACGCGCGCATTGGGCAGGAAACTGTACGCATTGCCCGTGGCATTGCAGATCGTGGGATAGCCCAGGCCGGAAGAGCAGTTACCGGGCGTTGGCGTGGTGGCGGTGGCAACCCCCACGGACGTTCCGCTGTACGACGTGATCTGCAGCAGCGTGGCATGATCGAAATCGCACACCATGACGATGTCGCCAGCCGCCAACTGCGTGCTCGCGGCGTTGATATTGAGGCTCGTGGGGCTGCCCGACACAGCGCCGACCGATACATCCGTAATCGCCGTGCCAAGCACGCTTACCGAGCTTTGGCCCGCAACCGGTGCCCCGGCGCCCGTGAGCCCCGTCAGGGCGGGATCCTTGCTGGCATCGTCGTAGCCCTGCAAGGGCAGCGCCCAGTTGGCGTACCAAAGGGTCGTATTGTTGTTGACCACGTTGGCCACGCGGCCACTGGTGTTGTCGCAACCGTTGAAGCCCGCGTCGCGCAAGTCGCGCGCCATCATCTCGAAGGCGGTACGCGAGCTGCTTTCCACATCGCTCAATGCCTCATTGGAGCGATAGGTCTGCTGGCCGGCGAGGAACACACTCATGACGCCACCAATCACGATCAAGCCAAGCAGCATGGCCACCATCAGCTCGATCAAGGTGAAGCCGCGTGCGGACCCCACAAAACGCCGCGATTGGCCGCGGGGCATGAATTGCGCGCTCATAGCATGGCCTGCGTGACGACTTGCTGATTTGTGCTTCCGCCCAGGCCAGCACGGCTATCGTCGAACTGGACGGTGACGGTGCAATAAGCCGTGGTCGTGCCGGTAGCCGCGGTGCAGTTGATCGTGCCGACCGTGCTGGTGCCAAGCGGAACGAGTTGGGTCTTGCACCACTGGCTGACCTGAGCGTTGGCCAGGCCTCCCGATGCGGCCGGACAGGCACTTGCCTTGACGGGAGAAAGACCGTTGTAACTCCCGCCTACCGCATTGGTGAGGTCCGCGCGCATCGCATCGAGAATGGAGTAGCTCGCCACCGTTGCCAGGCTGCGCGACATCGCACTGTTGTTGGTGGACAGTGAGCGTGCCTGCAGCGCAGCCACACCAATAAAGCCGATGGACAGTACCAGCACCGCCACAAGCACCTCGATGAGCCCCACACCGGACTGATGGGCCGCCGCCTGACGTAGGCCCCTGCGCCGCCCAAATCGGACCGATTGCATGCGCTGTGTCATGGGCAAGTCACCGTGGCGGGAGAGGACGAGGTGATGATGCTGCCGGTGGCCATGTTGACCTTGATGTCGTTGTTGCTCTTGAGCGCTGTCGAGCAAAGCTCCACGACGGCGTTACCCGTCGTCGTGGTGTCGAAAGGTGTTGTCGAGCCTGGGGCATAGCCAAGACCGGTTCCATTGAAGCGGATCGCCGCGACGGTGCCACGCACCTGTATCGAGGGGATCGACAGCGCCGACGGCGCTGCAAGCAGCTGGGTAGCCGTGGTGCCGGTGAGCACGAAAACCGCACCGGCATTCGTGGCGCAAGCCGTACCCAAGGTGTCGGAGGTGTTGGTGGCGGCTGCGTTGCTGCAGAACTGGACGGAGCCGTTGCGTTTGATCGCTTCCATCCGGGCGCTGTTGAGCGCGCCGACCATGGCGTTGGTCGCGGTCGTCAGCCGGTTGCTATTAATCATGTTGCTGAAGCTCGGTACGGCAATCAGCGTCAGGATGGCCGCCACGGCAAGCGTGATCATCAATTCGACCAGACTGAATCCGCGCGCAGTCCCTTGGGGCACACGCGCCTGTAAAGGCATGCGCCAACGCCCGGCCATAATGCCGAATGGCATCCGATTCACGTTACCCCCTGATCAAAGAACCGCCAGCGCTGCATCCGCTGACGCGATAGGGCGGACCTGACAGCCCACCCTCTTGATGCGAACTCTAACCAGCCGCTTTCGCCCGACCAGCGGGCAGCCGACCATTGGAGGGATTTTCCCGACGAGCGGTCAGCGTTAGCCGCCCATTGGTGACGTTCATCACTGACGCCGGGGCAGCCAAACGGGGTTTCGCTAGGCATCCACAACCACAGAGCGGATAATTGGCGCCCCTTGCAACCTGCGGCCCCGCTTACCGATGTTTGTTCCTGGTCAACGTTGGATCTCCACCGCCGAGCCCGAGCTCGGCCTTGGCACCGTGCTTCGCGTCGAGGGACGCGGTGTGCAGGTGCTGTTTGCCAAGGCGGGGGTGCTGCGCCCTTATGCCATCGACTCGGCGCCGCTGGTGCGCGCGGAGTTTCGTCCCGGTCAGCGGGTGGCCGGCAAGGGCATTGCCTTTCTGGTGGAGCGCGTAGAAGTACGCGAGGACCTGCTGGTCTATCGCGGCGAGGGTCGTGAGCTGGAGGAAGGCCAGCTCGACGACGAACAGAGCGTGAGCCAGGCGGATGACCGCCTGATCGGCGGCCGTACCGACCCTGTCGCCCATTTCGAACTGCGCCTGGAAGGTCTCAAGCGCCGCGCCGAGGCGCGTCGCTCGCCGGCCTGGGGCCTGGGTGCCTCGCGCATCGGTCTGGTGCCGCACCAGTTGCGCGTAGCCGGCATCGCCGCCTCGCGCCGGCCGCCCCGCGTGTTGCTGGCGGACGAAGTGGGCCTGGGCAAGACCATCGAGGCCGGCATGATCATCGCCCGCCAGCTGGCCACCGGCCGCGCCGGGCGCGTGCTGGTGCTGCTGCCCGACACCCTGGTGTACCAGTGGTTCGTGGAGCTGCTGCGCCGCTTCAACCTGAGCTTCGCCATCTATGACGAGGAACGCTGCGAGGCGCTGGAACAGTCCGGCGACGGCGCCAACCCGTTCGAGGATGAGCAGCTCGTCATCGCCGATTTCACCTTCCTGGAGCAGTCGCCCAAGCGCGCGCAGCAACTGCTGGACGCCCGCTGGGACCTGCTGGTGGTGGACGAAGCCCATCACCTGGCCTGGACGCCCGAGGCCGCCAGCCCGCGTTATACCCTGGTGGATCGGCTCGCCGCCGCCACGCCGGGCGTGATCCTGCTCACCGCCACGCCGGAACAGCTGGGCCGCAGCGGCCACTTCGCCCGCCTGCGCCTGCTCGACCCACAGCGCTACCACGACCTGGATGTCTACCTGTCCGAGTCGGACCGGTTCCACAACCTGTCGAAGGTTGCCGACCGGCTGCTGGCGAATGAGCCTCTTGATGAGGCGCAGCTCGCCACGCTGCGCGACGCCTTCGCCGGTGATGACGCCCTGCTCGCCCGCCTCGCCGACGCCACCAAGCCGGACAACGCCCGCGAGATTCTCGCCGCACTGATCGACCGCCACGGCACCGGGCGCGCCATGTTCCGCAACCGGCGCGCCAGCATCGGCGGCTTCCCCAAGCGCGTGCCCGTATGGCACCTGATCGACCAGGACACGCTCAGCGAGGACGGCCGCCAGGCATTGCTGGCCGAGTTCCACGCCGACATCCAGCAGCCGCCGCCAGCCATCGAGGTCGACTACGCCAACGATGCGCGCATCGACGCCCTGGTCGCCCTGCTCGAAGCGCATCCACAGGACAAGTTCCTGCTGATCTGCCGCAGCCAGGCCAAGGTGCTTGCACTGGAAGAAGCCCTGCGCACGCGCACGGGCGCGGGCATCGCCCGGTTCCACGAAGGCCTGGGCATCGTGCAGCGCGATCGCAACGCGGCCTATTTCGCGCAGCCCGATGGCGCGCGCCTGCTGCTGTGCTCCGAGATCGGCTCCGAAGGCCGCAACTTCCAGTTCGCGCACCGCCTGGTGTTGTGGGACCTGCCGCTCGATCCAGATCTGCTGGAACAGCGCATTGGCCGTCTGGACCGCATCGGCCAGAAGCACGACATCAGCATCCACATCCTGGCCGTGGCCGACAGCGCGCAACACGTGCTGGCCCGCTGGTACGACGAGGGCATCGACGCGTTCCGCTTCAGCCCTGCCGATGGCCGCGAACTGCTGCGCCGCTTTGGTGACGCCTTGGCACGCCTCGCCGACCAGCACGCGCGCGGCGATGACAACCGCGACCAGGAACTGGACGTATTGCTCGCCGAAACGCGCGGCGCGCACGAGGAAATGGCCGCATTGATCCGCGATGGCCGCGATCACCTGCTCGAACTGGCCTCCAGCCGCGACCTGCACGCCGACGAGCTGCAACAGGCGTTCACGCGTGAGGACAACGACCCGGGCCGCGATGCCTTTATCCAGGGCCTGCTGGAACGCTTCGGCATCCATGCCGAGGAACTGGGCGGCAAGGTGATCCTGCTCGATCCGCAGTACCTGTCCACCGATGCCCTGCCTGGCTTCGCCGAAGGCCCGCAGGCCGTGACGTTCTCGCGCGACGTGGCGCTGGCCCGCGAAGAATTGCCGCTGCTGCGCTTGGATCACCCGATGGTGATGGGCGCACTGGATCTCACGCTATCCAACGAGCAGGGCAACGCCGCCTTCCTCGTCGACGATGCATTGCCGCCGCGCAGCGCGCTGTTGCAGGCCGTGTTCCTGATCGAATGCGTGGCCGATCGCAAGCTGGACGCGGAACGTTTCCTGCCGCCGCAGCCCATCGTGGTGACCATCGACACGCGATTGGCCGAGCGAGCAGATTTCCGTCCCAGCGACATCGCCTTGCGCAAGGCTGCCGATCGCACCATTGAAGTGGCGCGCTACCGCAAGTTCCTCGCCAAGCTGGTGCCGCCGATGCTGGAGAAGGCGGAGGGCATCGCCGCCGAGCGCGCCAAGGTGAACATGACCGAGGCCGTGGCGCAGGCCACCGACGTGCTCGACGCGGAACTATTCCGCCTGTTGGCCTTGCGTTCGGTGAACCCCGCCATCAGCGACACGGAAATCGCCGCCGTCGCCGACGAGCGCACCGCCCTGCTCAAGGCCCTGCCGGAAGCACGCCTGCGGCTGGACGCCGTGCGTTTCGTGGTAAGCCCGGACTTCCTGGCCCTGCGATAAGGGCCAGTCACCGGGCAAGTCATCGCCGGCATGCTCCATGGAAAGGAACTCGACGCAAACTGGTGCACGGCCGAAACCAGTTGGGCATGGCCGTCATGCCCAGCGCGCCTGACGACCTAGGCCACGTCGCCCAATGCAAATTCCACCGCGGCCTGCGCATGCAGCGCCGCCGTATCGAACAGCGGCAAGGGGCTGTCGTCCTGTCGTAGCAGCAGGCCGATTTCCGTGCAGCCGAGGATGACACCTTGCGCACCTTCGGCCTGCGCGGCGGCCACGATGCGGCGGTAGGTATCCCGGGATGTCTCCGTGGTGACGCCCGCGCAAAGCTCCTCGTAGATGATGCGATGCACCTGCGCCCTGTCCTGCTCGCCTGGCAGCAGGCAATGCACGCCGTGCTTTTCGCGCAGGCGCGAGCGATAGAAGTCTTCGTTCATCGTGAAAGCCGTACCCAGCAGCAGCACGTTGTCCATGCCTTGTCGCCGAATGGCGGCACCGGTGGGATCAGCAATATGGAGGAAGGGCAGATCGGTGGCCACCGTGATGGCCGCGGCCACCTTGTGCATAGTGTTCGTCGCCAGGACGATGCATTCGGCACCACCCGCTTCCAACCGCCTTGCCGATGCGGCAAGCGCCTCGCCTGCGGCATCCCAGTCGCCTTCGCGTTGCCAGTGGGCAATCTGGCTGAAATCCAGGCTATCGAGCAGAAGCCTTGCGGAATGGAGCGGACCGCAGCGATCCCGGACGCCACGATTGATCCACTGGTAATACAGCGCGCTGGATTCCCAGCTCATGCCGCCAATGACGCCGATGGTGCGCATGCGAATTTCCTTGATCGCGGACTGAGCAGATCCCTGCGAGTCTACCTTCGCGTCAATCCGTTGCACTTACCCGACGATCACGCCCCTTCGGCAACAGGCGGCTCCATGCGCAACATGCGCTGGTGAACACCGCAAAGGTGATACGCGATGCTCAGCAGGAAAATCCACGCCGCGCCCACGTAAAGCGCCACGCGCGTCTCCGAGTTCACGCCCAGCATCACCACCACGAAACCGAAGAACGCCAGGCACACGATGCCGCTGAATGGCCACCAGCGCAGGCGAAAGCCCGACGGCGCCTCGCCCCTCTCACGCAACTGCCGGCGAAAGCTGTAGTGGGCCAGCAGCACCATCGTCCATGTCCACACCGTGTTGAACGACAAGATGGACATCATCATGCCGAACACCTTGGCCGGCAGCAGGTAGTTCAGCAGCACCGCCAGCAGCAGCACCGCCAGCGTCGCCAGAATGGCGCGCACCGGCACGCCCTGCCCGTTCACCTGGCCCAGTGCCGCCGGCGCCTGCCCCTTGCAGGCCAGGCTGTAGAGCATGCGGCTGCCGCTGAAGGTGGTGCTGTTGAAACCGGACAATGCTGCCGTAATCACCACGAAGTTGATCAGGCCCGCCGCCTGCGGAATGCCCAGCTTGGCGAAGGTGGTGACGAAGGGGCTGCCGTGCTCGCCCAGTCCCGTCCACGGGTAGATCGCCATGATCACGAACAGCGCGCCGACGTAGAAGATCAGGATGCGCCACAGCACCGAGTTCACCGCCCGCGGGATGGTGCGCTCCGGCTGCGCCGCCTCGCCCGCCGCGATGCCCACGGTTTCCACGCCGCCAAAGGAGAACACCACCACGGGCAATGCCATCACCATGCCGAGCACGCCATGCGGAAACCAGCCGCCCTGCGACCACAGGTTGGACAACCCCGTCGGCTGGCCGCCATTGCCCCAACCCAGGAAGATGATGGCCAGGCCGCCGGCGATCATCGCCAGCACCGTGACCACCTTGATCAGGGTGAACCAGAATTCCATCTCGCCATAGATCTTCACGGTGAGCAGGTTCAGGCCGCCGATCATCACCACGCTGGCCAGCACCCAGATCCAGCGTGGCCAATCGGGGAACCACGTCTGCATGTAGGCGCCGACGGCGGTGGCCTCGGCCATGCCCACACCCACCATCAGCAGCCAGTAGTTCCAGCCGGTGGCGTATCCCGCGAACGGACCCAGGTAACGCTGCGCGTAGACGGCGAAGGAGCCGGGCACCGGGGCGCGCACGGTCATCTCGCCCAGCGCGCGCATGATGATGAAGATCATCACGCCGCCCACCATATAGGCGAACAGCACGGACGGGCCGGCCAGCTTGATCGCATCGGCCGAGCCCAGGAACAGGCCGGCGCCGATGGCCATGCCAAGCGCCATGAAGGTGATATGGCGCGGCGTCAGGCGGCGCTGGAGATGCTGGGTCATGGGAAACGGCCGAGAAGCGGAACGATCAGCGCCAGAGGCGACGCTGCGGCTTGATGGGGAGCTTGCCCCGCCAGTACTGGATCAGGATAAAACCACCCAGCATGCCGCCCAGATGGGCGAAGTGCGCGATGCCCGCCTGCGTGCCGGTCACGCCCATGTAGAGCTCCGCCAGCGCGTAGAGGGTGACGAACAGCCAGGCGGAGATCGGAATGGGCAGGAAGATCAGCATCATCTTCTCGTGCGGGAACAGCATGCCGAACGCCAGCAGGATGCCGAAGATGGCGCCCGAGGCGCCTAGCGTCGGGTAGAACCCGCCGGTGAACCAGTTCACCACCACCAGCTGCGCCAGCGCCGCAACGAGCAGGCAGACGAAGTAATAGAGAACGAAATTGCGCGCACCGAACACGCGCTCGATCTGGCCACCGAACATGAACAAGGCCAGCATGTTCGAGAACAGGTGCAAGGTGCTGCCGTGCATGAAGGCGTAGGTCACCAGCTGCCAAGGGCGGAAACCCACCGAGACCAGCCCGTTGGCGCCCTGCGCCACCTGGTCCGGGCCCCATGGCCACAAGGCGAAGTAGGTCAACAGCGTTTCGCCCATGAACTGCTGCAGCAGGAACACCGCCACGTTGGCGATCAACAGGTTACGGGTGACGGGAGGCAGGTCGAACGGCATGTCGGGCGCTATTCCACGAAGCGAATCCCGCCAAGCGTAGCTGCACCGGCCCCACGCCGCCACGCTTGGTTGCGGGTACGCCCGGCCGGCCACTGCGCGGACGCAGGCAGAACGATTCGCTGATCCTGGTCCATGGCACGCACTACGCCACGGCCTACGGAACACCTTCAGCGACCTCAACCCGCTCCTGCTTGTTGGATTCGAGCACATCGAAGTGCCGAAGGAAGACGCGTCGACGGCGCATGGCGAATGCCACTGCGGGCATGATCAACATCGCCAGAACCACCAGCGCGAGAAGGTCGTTTCGTGGCGCTTGGCATGCACGACAGGTTCCGGTCAGCAAGCGCATTTTTTTGCGTCCGCAGCGCACCAAAAGCTCTCTCTTGCGATACGCGTTCCGCCGCCATGGACACGCTAGAGTAAGTCACCGACTTGCCTTTCTCCTGCCATGCGTTACCCGTGGTTCCTCACTCTGCTGAGCCTCGCGCTATGCGCTTGCCAGCATCATCAAACGAATGCCGGCAACGATGGCGATGCAGGCGCATGGCCTTCGTACAACGATTTTTCGCCCGGCATCGTGGTGGACGACATCGCGCAGCACATGAAGGTGCTTTCTTCCGACACGTTGCTGGGGCGCACGGTGGGCGGCGCGTCCGAACAACGCACCATCGACTACATCATCCAGCAGTACAAGCGCATCGGACTGGAACCCGGCAACGACGGCCGCTGGCTGCAGACGGTGCCGTACGTATCGGCGACCCTGCTGCATGCCGACGAGACCACGCTCGACGTGCACAGCGAGAGCGGCTCGACCACGCTCGCGTTCGGCCAGGACGTGGTGGTCGGCACGCTGGACGAGCAGGCGCACAGCGCCTTCACGGCATCGCCCGTGGTTTTCGTGGGCTACGGCATCGATGCGCCGGGCGAGCACTGGAACGATTACGCCGATGCGGACGTCAAGGGCAAGACGGTCATCATCCTGGTGAACGATCCCGGCTGGGCCAACCAGGATCCCGCGCTATTCCACGGCCGCGAATACACCTATTTCGGACGCTGGAACTACAAGTTCGAAGAGGCCGCGCGCGAAGGCGCTGCCGCGGCCTTCATCGTGCACGACACCCAGGCGGCGGGCTACGGCTGGGACTCGGTGCGCACGAGCTGGAGCGGTGCGCGGCTCGATCTCCCCAAGCGCGAGGAAGGCACGCCGCGCCTACCCGTCGCCGGCTGGCTGACCACCGATGCGGCGCGACGCCTCTTCGCACAGGCCGGCGCCGACTTCGATGCACTCAAGCGACAGGCCGGCCAGCGCGGCTTTACTGCTGTGCCGCTGCACGCCACGCTCGACACGCGCTTTGATAGCAGCATCGCGCACGGGGAATCGCACAATGTGGTGGCGCGGATCACCGGCTCGCGACGTCCCGACGAAACCATCGTCTACTCCGCGCACTGGGATCACATCCCCGCGCCGGGCGAACCGCCGCACGGCACCGTCGACAACGCCACCGGCATCGCCGGCCTGCTGGAGATCGCCGAAGCCTTTGCCCACCGCGCACCGAAATCGCATCGCACGGTGCTCTTCATCGCCACCACGCTGGACGAGAACGGCCTGATCGGTTCGCGCTACTACGTGCAGCATCCGCTGGTGCCGCTGGCCCATACCGTGGCCGACATCAACCTGGACATGCTGCCGGTGAACGGTCCGGCCAGCGCGCTGGCCGTGATCGGCTTCGGGCAATCGCAGCTGGACGACTATCTGGCGGACGCGGCACACGCGCAGCGCCGACGCGTGACCGCCGACGTCGCACCGGAAAAAGGCTTCTTCTTCCGCTCCGACCAGTTGAGCTTTGCGCGCGCCGGCGTGCCCGTGCTCTATGCGCGCTCGGCGGCCACGCAACCGGACGCGGCCCCCAGCGCTGGCGACACCATCGCCGCGCACGGCAGATACGATCCCGACTGGGATCTCAGCGGCACCGTCGAAGACGTCCGCGCCCTCTTCATGGTGGGCAGCCGGCTGTCGATGGAAGACACCTTCCCGCAGTGGAAACCGGGCAGCGATTACCACCGCCCGGAGAGCATGCGGGGGCTGTAAGAGCCTGTTCAATTCTCACATGAGAGCGCATTTCTCGCGCGTCATTCCGGCGCAGGCCGGAATCCAGTAGCGAAAGTGACCGGTTATCGCGTGACGTCAAAACATGGAGTCGTCTGCGAAAACCGCGCCATGAAGCCACTGGATTCCGGCCTGCGCCGGAATGACGGCGAGGGAACGGGCGTTGCTCAGAAGATCTGAACAGGCGCCAAGAGCCTCAAGCGATACGCATCGCCGGCTGCAGGATTTCGATCCAGTAGTCGTCCGGGTCGCGGATAAAGGCGATGTGCTTCATCCGCCCGTCGGTCAGCCGCTTCTGGAAGGTCACGCCCATCGCCTCGAAACGGGCGCAGGCCTCTTTCACGTTGGGCACGGACACGCACAGATGGCCAAAACCACGCGGCTCGGCGTTGCCGTGGTGATAGTGGAACGCATCGTCATGCTCGGTGCCGTGGTTGTGCGTCAGCTCCAGCACGCCCGGCTGGCCGAGCACCCACTGCAGGCGGGCGGCATCGTCATCGGGAATGACGCTGCGGTCCGCGACCAGCACCAGATACACGATGGTGAACGCCGCCTCGTCGAAATCCTGGCGATGCACCGGGGTGAAACCCAGCACGCGCGTGTAGAAATCCAGCGAGCGAGCCAGATCCTTCACGCGGATCATGGTGTGGTTGAACACGTAGCCTTGGGTGGCGGGTTCGGGTGCCTGGACGCCCGGCATGTCGAGCAATGAGGAGAGCGACATCTATTTCGATTCCATGAAAACGATTTCTCAACATGGGGTTCATCCCCCACCAGGCAAGCCTTCCATTGGAATAACGCATCCCGCCCTAGAATGAGCCCATGAACGCCGCGCCACGCCACGCCCTGCTTGCCGGAGCCACCGGGTTGACCGGGCAGAAGCTGCTCGCGTTGCTGCTTGCCGACGAAACCGTCGCGCAGGTGCTCGCGCCGACGCGCCATGCCTTGCCCGCGCATCCCAAGCTCAGCAATCCCGTCGGCATGGTCAGCCATCTGATCGCCCAACTGCACGGGCAGGTCGATACGGTGTTCTGCTGCCTGGGCACCACCATCAGGCAAGCCGGCTCGCGCGAAGCGTTCCGTATGGTGGACTACGACCTGCCGGTATCGCTCGGCCGGCACGCACGCGCACTCGGCGCCAATCACTATCTGGTGATCAGCGCGCTGGGGGCCGATCCCGCATCGCGCCTGTTCTACAACCGCACCAAGGGCGAGTTGGAACTGGCCCTGCAGAAACAGGAATGGCCGCGCCTGACCATCGTGAGGCCCTCGTTGCTGCTTGGCGCTCGCCACAAGCCACGCATGGGCGAGATGCTGGCCGCCCCCTTCTCCCGCATCCTGCCGGGACGCTGGCGTGGCATCGAGGCCGGCACCGTGGCGAACGCCATGTGGCGGCTCGCGCGGGCGCCTGGCAACGGTTTGCGCATCGTGGAGTCGGACGAGCTCCAGCAACTGGGCGAATAAGCCCGCGCACAAAAAAAGGCCGCCCCGAGGGCGGCCTTTGACTGACGGTGACGTCCAAATCAGCTGCGGGCGAGTGCGCCCGGGCGCTTGGCGCCAGCGAAACGCTGGGCCCAGTACGACTCGTCCAGGCTGTCCACGCGCACAGTCTTGCCGCGCGAGGGCGAGTGGATGAACTGGCCGTTGGCGATATAGATGCCCACATGGGAAATGCGGCCCTGGCCGCGCTTGCCTGCGGTGCGGAAGAAGACGAGGTCGCCCGGCTTCATGTCGCCGCGGTTGACCTTCAGGCCAGCCAGGAACTGCGAAGCGGAGTTGGTCGGCAGCTCGAGGCCGACGGCATGGGCGAACACGTAGCGGACGAAGCCGCTGCAATCGAAACCGGTGGAGGGATCGCGCCCGCCGCGCACGTAACGGATGTCACGCAGCTGCATGGCCAGGCTGATCAGGGTCTTGCGCAGATCGGACGTGTCGTTGGCGAGGGCGGCAACGGCATTGTTGGAGACGCCGGAGTTCGGCATGTCCGCGCTGTCGGCGTCATCGTCATCGCCCCAGCCAGCCGATTTGTCGGCGGCGGCGGCCTTGGCAACGGCGGGGGCGGCGGACTGGGCAAGCATCGCTGCCGGCGAGAACACGGCCAGCTGGCCCATCAGGTTCGGTGCGACGGTGGAAGAAGCAGGCGTGGTGGCCGGGGTGGTCAGCGGTTCAGCGAAGAGCGGAAGGGACGTGAGCAGTGCACCAGCAAGCGCAGCAGCGGCGAAAATTCGCTTCGTTGGCATGTGGGACAAATCCCTTTGCGGTTCGTTAGTTACGCCGCCGTTACATGAGGCGGGCCGTGATGGAGCCGTGAACTTAGCAAAGGGATTCGTGAAGTTTGTTCGGATGGGGTTAACTGAACTCCGTCGTTTCGGAAACTGGCACAGCCTATGCATTCCACATAAGCGATTGATTTTCAATGGAATAGTGTTGCAAATTGGTTACATATTGATCAATTAGTGAACTAATTATTCAATTCGGTTCCGCATGTTTGAGATGTGTCTCACACCAAAAATGGCCGTGCCCACCCGTACTTCGGTCGCTCCCTCGGCGATGGCGAGGGGGAAATCCCCGCTCATGCCCATGGAAAGACGGGGCAATTCATGGCCCCGGCCCTGCTCCGCGTCGCGAAGCTGGCGCAACTGGCGGAAACAGGCGCGCACGGCTGCCGGATCGTCCGATTGCACGGCCAGCGTCATCAGGCCGCGCACACGCAGGCGGTCGTAGCCGCGCAGCGCATCCAGAAAGGCAGGCAAGCCTTCGGGCGCAAGGCCGTGCTTGCTTTCCTCCGGCGAGGTCTTGACCTCGATGAGCACGTCGATGGCGCGGTCCTCGATCTCCAGCCGCCGCTGCAGGGCCTCGGCCAGATCCAGGCGATCGAGCGACTGCACTTCGCTGGCCAACCGCGCCACGTCCTTCGCCTTGTTGGTCTGCAGGTGCCCGATCACCACCCACTCGATGCCCTCGCCCGCCAGCGCCTCCGATTTGCTGCGAATCTCCTGCACCTTGTTCTCGCCGAAGCGGCGCAGGCCCAGCCCCATGGCGGCCCGCACCACGTCGGGGCCGAAGGTCTTGCTGACCGGGAGAATCGACACCTCGCCCGGATCGCGCCCCGCGGCGCGGCATGCCTCATCCACGCGTTGGCGCACCGATGCCCAGTTCGCGGCGAGATAGGAGAAGTCGTTGGAGGAATCGGTCATCGCTGGCAAACCCTGCATGCACGCCCGGGCATCAGGCCAGTCGATACCGGCGCCCGGCGCGGGCGGATAGGCGTCGCCCCGGCGCTTGGCCGGAGCGACGATCACGTTCAGGCCTTGGCGCCCTGTTCGAAATGGCGGGCCACCACGTCGGCCACCACCATCGACACCTTCTTGCCGGTGGGAATGTGCAGGAACTCGTTCGGACCATGCGCATTGGAATGCGGGCCCAGCACGCCGGTGATCAGGAACTGCGCCTTGGGGAATTTCTCGCCCAGCATGCCCATGAAGGGAATGCTGCCGCCTTCGCCCATGTAGGCCGCCGGCGCGCCGAAATAGGTTTCCGACGCCTTGGCCACGGCCTCTTCCAGCCACGGTGACAGCTGCGGGGCGTTCCAGCCGCTGCCGTCCTTCTCCAGCTTGAAGGTGACCTTGGCGCCGTACGGCGGGTCCTTCTCCAGCAACTGCTTGAGGAACTGGCCGGCCTTGGCGCCGTTGAGCGTGGGCGGCACGCGCAGGCTCAGCTTCACCGAGGTCTTGGGACGCAGCACGTTGCCGGCGCTTTCCAGCGGCGGCATGCCGTCCACGCCGGTGACCGCCAGCTGCGGGCGCCAGGTGCGGTTGAGCACGAGTTCGGTGAGGTCCTCGGTGACCGGATGCATGCCTTCGACGAACGGGAACTTGTCGTACACCGCCGTGCCCAGCACCTGGGCGGACTTCTTCGCCTGCTCGATGCGCTGCGGCGGGATATCGACGTAGAGCTCCTTCGGCTTGATCGTGCCGGTTTCCTGGTCTTCCAGGCGGCTCAGCAGTTCGCGCAGGATGCGGAAGCTCGACGGCACCACGCCGGAGGCGTCGCCCGAATGCACGCCCTCTTCCAGCACCTGCACGGTGAGTTCGCCACCGGTCATGCCGCGCAGCGAGGTGGTGAGCCACAGCTGGTCGTAGTTGCCGCAACCGGAATCCAGGCACACCACCAGCGAGGGGTTGCCGATGCGATCGGCCAGGTGATCGACGTAGTACGGCAGGTCGTAGCTGCCCGATTCCTCGCAGGCCTCGATCAGCACGACGCAACGCGCGTGCGGCACGCCCTGCTCATGCAGCGCGAGCAGCGCGGCGAGCGAGCCGAAGATCGCATAGCCGTCGTCCGCGCCGCCGCGGCCGTAGAGCTTGTCGCCCTTGATCACCGGCGTCCACGGGCCCAGGCCGTCGGCCCAACCGGTCATTTCCGGCTGCTTGTCGAGGTGGCCGTAGAGCACCACGGTGTCGTCGCCCGTGCCCGGCACCTCGATATAGATGAGCGGCGTGCGGCCTTCCAGGCGCACCACTTCGAGCGTGGCGCCGGGCAGCGACGACAGCTTGCTGCGCGCCCAGGTCTCCATCAGCTTTACCGCGGCATCCATGTAGCCGTGTTCCACCCACTTGGGATCGAACATGGGCGACTTGTTGGGAATGCGGATGTACTCGACCAGCTGCGGCACGATCTCGTCATCCCACAGTCCGCTGATGAAACGGTTGAGGCGGGCGGTATCCATGGGGTGACTCCTGCAGCGTGGGAAAAGACCGTCATTGTATCAGCCCCCGGCGAGCGCTCCCGTAAGGACGCCCACGCCACCGCAGGCAGAAATCGCCATGCGCGCTTCCCTCTCGCCGACAGTTTTTGGCGCGACGCCCAGGCACAGTTTCCGGGCGGCCAAAAGGAGGCCGCGTCCATCGAGGGAGGATTCACCATGATCAAGCAAATCGCGGCCACGCTGCTGGCTTTCGTCTTGGCCTGGCCGGTCTTTGCGGCCACGCCCGTCAACGTCAACAAGGCCGATGCGGCCACGCTCGCCAGTTCGCTGGATGGCATCGGCCCGACCAAGGCGGCGGCCATCGTGGCGTACCGGGAGGAGCACGGCCCGTTCAAGAGCGCCGACGACCTGACCCACGTGAAGGGCATCGGCCCGGCCACGCTGGAACGCAACCGCAGCGCCATCCTGCTGGGCGACGGCGATACCCCGGTAAAGCCCGCCGTCAGCGCGCCCGCGCCGGCCAAGGCAGGCGCCAAGCCGGCCAAGTCCGCCAGCCAATAACCAAACCCATCAACCACTTGCGTTCAAGAATAGACGCCGGCGAGGGATGGAAACCCTCGCCGGATGCGCCTACACTCGGCCGCCTTGCCATCGGTTAGGGCTGCCATGATTGTTCCGCGTTACCGCATAGCCGCGTCGAACATCGCTGGTGCGGGTCAGGGGTTGTTTCTGCTTGAAGATGTCGCCGCCGGGCAGATCGTGACGGCGCCGGACGCCATTGACCGCACGTATCGCTACGACGAGCTCACCGGCTCGCCGGAGCTGTCGGCGCAGCTTTATGCCAGCGCCCGCTGGTTCGAGGACCGCTACACCGTGTCCCCGGACTGGCCGGACGAGTGCTACATCAACCACAGCTTTGCGCCCACGGGGCTGTGGCACCTGGGTTTCGTGTTCGCCGCGCGCGATTTGCCGGCCGGCACGGAAATGACGGTGGATTACCGCCACCTGTTGCCTCCGGGCGAGGAAGAGGCCTTTGTCGACGCCGCCACCGGGCAGCGCATCGTGGGCCTGCCATGGATCGAAAGCCTTCGGACGAGCACGCACGCCCTGGCGAGCCTGCTCGATGGCACCCGACTTGCTTGCTGAAGATCATGATCGACATACCCATCATTGAAACCGCGCGCCTGCGCCTGACCGCTCTCGCCGAGCGCCACTTCGACGACTACGCCGCCATGCTGGCCGACCCGGCCAGTACGCGCTGGATCGGCGATGGCCAGCCGCTGGATCGCACCAACGCATGGCGTTCGCTCGCCATGCTGATCGGCCACTGGCAACTGCGCGGCTACGGCATGTGGGCGCTGGAACTGAAGGACACCGGCGAATTCATCGGCCGCGCCGGCCTGATGTGCCCCGAAGGTTGGCCGGACCTGGAACTGGGCTGGATGCTCAAGCCGGAGTTCCGCCACCACGGCTATGCCACCGAAGCGGGCAGCGCCATCCTCGAGTTCGCCTGGCACACCATCGGCGCGCCGCGCGTGATCAGCCTGGTGCGCATCGGCAACGAAGCGTCCGACCGCGTGGCCGAACGCCTCGGCGGCGAGCACATCGAGGACATGGATTTCTTTGGCGCGCACAACCATGTGTTCGCCTACTACCCGCCCTGTCCCGAGAAGCGTCGCGCCTGGGCATGAACGAGCTCAGCCGCCTGCCGACCGAGCACCTGCAGGGCCCGCCCCGGCCCGAAGGCACGGTTTATGTCACGCCTATTGCCAGTGGACCGGACGATGAGGCGTGGCAGTGGCAGATGACCATGGTCGACCTGGACCAGGAAGCCGAATTCCCGGCGCATGATGACCTTCGGCGGCAGTTCGTGCCGCTCGACGCCGCCGTCGACATCGCTTTTCCCGACGGACGCACGCAGCATCTTTCGCGTTTCCAGATCGCCGAATTCCATCGCGCCAACGCGCCGCGCACCTGCGTGCCCAGCGACCGCACGCGCACCTTCAATCTCAAGTTGCGCGGCGACGCGCAAGGCGAACTGATGGCCCGCCCGCTCAACGGCACCATGGTTCTGCTGGCGCCGTCGGGCTGGCGCTGGTTCGTGCTGCTGCTGTCCGGACAAGCCAGCGTGATCGCCGATCACCGCTCCCAACAGCTGGAAGCCAACGACATGCTGTGGATCGATCCGGCGCCCGGCCATCCGATCCGCATCGAAGGCGGCGGCGAAATCGTACTGGTCCGTCTTCCCGCGATCTGAGCGGATCGTTCGTCAGTACACGTCGCGCCGGTAGCGCCCTTCCTCGCGCAAGCGCTCGACGGTTTCGGCACCCAGGGTTTCGCGCAGCACGGCATCCACGCCTGGCGCCATGCCGGCCAGGCTGCCGCACACGTAGATGGCCGCGCCCTGCTCCACCCATTGGCTCAGCACGTGGTGGTGGGTGCGCAGGCGGTCTTGCACATACTCGCGTGCATCGCCCTCGCGCGACCATACGAGATCGAGCCGCTCGATCAGGCCGCTCCGCTGCCAGCGCAGGATTTCATCGCCATGATAGAAATCGCTCGTCGATTCGCGCTCACCAAACAACAGCCAGTTCCGATACCTGCCCGCTTCGATGCGCGCCTTCAGCAGCGCGCGCAAGCCGGCAAGGCCGGTGCCGTTGCCGATCAGCAGCAGCGGACGCTCATCGTCGGGCGCATGAAACGCGGGGTTACTGCGGATACGCAAGGCGATCTCACCGCCCACGTCGGCGTGCATGGTCAACCATCCGGAGCCTATGCCCGGCGAGCCGTCCTCACGTTGCATCCGGCGAACGAGCAAATGCAACGCGCCGTCCGAAGGCACCGAGGCGATGGAATATTCGCGATGCGGCAAGGCTTGCAAAGAAGCCACGAGCGATTCGGGCGATGTGACTTGCTCGGCTCCGCGTTCCGGCAGATGGCTGGCGACCAACCAGTCGCGCAGCGACGCGCGATGACCGGCGCGTTCAACCACGGCGTCTCCATCGTATCCGTGCACCGCGAGCCAGCGATCGACCTCCGCTCCCGCATGGCGTGGCCCGACTTCTACCAAGTCGCCTGCCTGCCACGACGTTTCGCCGTCGAGCGGACGCAGCGCAAGATGAAAACACGGACCACCCACGCTGCCAGGATTGAGCAGCACGCGTTCGATCAATTGCCAACGTTGGTAGACCGGCGCCTGCCAGTCCGGCAACTCGGATGCGCCGGAAAGCAAGGCCAGATGATGTTGCCAATGGCGGAGTGCGGCGGGATCGCCGCTGTCCACTTCCACCGCATCGAACAGTGGCGTTGCGCCGCTCTGCTGCAACCAGTGCCGCAAGGCGCGGCCGAATCCGCAGAAGTCATCGTAGTCGCTGTCGCCCAGCGCCAGCAGGCCGTATTGCAATGACGCCAGCGCGAGCGGCGCGCGCATGCATTGCGTCACGAACCGCGCGGCGTGATCCGGCGCATCGCCTTCGCCCGTCGTACTCACCACGAACAAGACGCGGCGAGCGTCGCCCAGCGCCCTTGCATCAAGCTGTCCCAGTTCGAGCAGACGTACCGGTACGCCAGCCTGCTGCAGGTTCTGCGCGGTTTGCCGCGCCCATTGTTCGGCGGTGCCTGTCTGGCTCGCGTAGGCGACGATCAACGTGTCGCCGCTCGGCGAACGCTCCGATACCGCGAGCGCCGACTGCTGGCGCGATGCCTTGCGGCGATGCCAACCCAGCCACGCGGTAAAAGTGATCCACGACAACAGCACGATGCCCGCTGCCAGCCAACGCGATGCGCCCGGCGCGTGCCACTTTCCTTCGCGCATGTGCAGCACCATCAGCCCAAGCAGCAAGAGGCCAAGCAGACTGCAAAGCAGGACGTTGCCCCAGGCCGGACGTGGCGAGGCACCAGCTGACGGCGTGCTCATGATGCCAATGCGGCCTCGAACGCCGGTGACAGGCGTTCTTCGAGACCGTGCGCGCCGTGCAGGATGAACATCACCGCAAGGCCGCGCCCACGGGCGTAAGCCATGCCCTCATCCGGTCCGAGCACGGTCATCAGCGTGCCCATGGGATCGGCATGCATCGCTTCGCCGGCCAGCACGCTGACGGAAGCGACCGCGTGCGGCACGGGCCGGCCCGTGCGTGGATCGATATGGTGCGAATAGGTCACGCCATCGGCGTCGAAACGTCGGCGGTAATCGCCTGAAGTGGCAATGGCGCGGCCCGACAGGTTGACCACCTGGCTGAGCTGATCCATGTGCTGCACGGCGCCGACGGCGGCGCCTGGACGTTCGATGCCTATGCGCCATGGCGAACCACCGGGCTTCCTGCCCTTGCCTTTCATCTCGCCACCGACTTCGACCAGCCATGCGTCGATGCCCATGGCGTCGAGATGGCGACCGACCAGATCCACGCCGTATCCCTTGGCCACCGAGGACAGGTCGAGATAGATGCCGCCGGGCTGATAGAGGCTGTGCGTCGCGGCGTCGAGCCTGAGACGCGACCAGCCGATGCGCGCACGCTCGCGCTCGATCGCTTCGTCCGGTGGCGGCTCGCGACGCGAGGCGTCCGGACCGAAACCCCACAGGTTGACCAGGGGGCCGACCGTGGGGTCGTACGCACCACCGCTTTCAGCTGCGACCTGCAGCGCATGCCGCACGACCTCGAAGCATTCGGCCGGAAGCACGTGCCAGGTGCCGGCAGGCGCCGCGTTGAAAAGCGACAGCGCGGAGTCGGGCTTGTACGTGCTCATCTGGCCGTCCACCCGGTCGAGCACGGCCTGGATGCCGCGCGCGCGCGACACCAGCGACAGCTCCGCCGGCATCACCGCGCGCACCGACCAGAACGTGCCCATGGTCTCGCCTTGCACGGACTGCACGATGAGATCGCTCATGGACGCCACGCCAGCCTGCTACGTCGTGCGCTGCAAGAGGACATTACTGTGGCAGCACTTCCAGCGTGGCCGCATAGGAAAGGCGACGCACCTTGGCCTGCTTGATGCTCGACTTGTCGTCCTGCGTGCTCGCACTCACCCAGTACATGCCCGCATGCGGCCAGGTGATGCTGAACTTGCCGTCCTTGTCGGTGGTGACGTCGAGTTCGTCCTGCGCGTTGCGATAACGCGTTTCGCCGGCAATCGCCATCACCTTGAGGTTGGGCGCCGGCTTGCCGTCCAGCAGCAACTGGAAGGTGGCGGCCTCGCCCGAGGCGAGATCCGTCACGCGCGTCACCGGCACCAGCTCCAGCCCCTTGCCGCCCGGCTTCAGCGCGCCATCGCTGGGCTTGCCGTTGGTGACGAAGGTCTCCACGCGATTGATCGACTCGGACAGCTCGACGTTCTTCGCGCTCGACGGAATGGCCTTGGCGAGATCCGCCGCGTCGCCGCGCCAGCGCTTCTTCTGGCCATCCACCTCGTAGCTGGCGAACAGACCGCCGTTCACGGCGGCTATCTTGTACGTGCCCGGCTGGGTCAGGTGCACGTCGAACACGCTGCGGTATTGGCCGGTGATGGCGTTCTCCGGTTTGGCCGTCTGGCCGTCCGGTGTGGTGATGGCGATGCGGTCCAGCGCCACCGGCATATGGTCGGGATAGAACAGGTCGTTGGAGACGGCGGCGTCCACCGTCACCCATGGATCGGCGACGGACACGTTGGTGGCCGAGGGCACCATCCACATCTTGTGCGCCTGCGCGGTGAACGGCAGGGCCAGTGCCAGGGCCAGCGCGCCCCACTTCAGCGAATGCTTGATCATGTCGTCGTTCTCCTTCGATTATGGGGCCAGGTCGACCTTGACGGCGCCCAGCTCGCTGCTGCCCTGCGCGGCCAGCTGTTGCGGCGTGGCGGCGGGCCAGGTGAACGGCACGCGCACCACTTCGCGACCGCCCACTTCACGCGCGGCCTCCACCACTAGTTCGTACTTGCCCGGCGCCAGTTGCCCCAGCGGCGCCTTGCCGTCGTGGAAGCTCAGCTTCTGATCGCCCGCCGGACGCGTCGCGCCCGACACGCCGTCCACCGGCATCTGCAGGTCGCGACCGCCGCGGCGCCACCACTGGCGCAGTTCGGGCAGCCACTTGGTGCCCGCGCCTTCCTTCGACTCCTTCTGCGCGTACCACACGGCCAGCTGCGCCGCGACGGAATGATCCTCGCGCTCCACCCACACGGCGGTATACGGCCGGTGGTACTCCGCGACGTTGAGCTGCGGAATCTGCACGGTGACGTTGAGATCGGCCGCAGCAGCCGGAGCCGCCAGCAGGATGGCAGGAAGAGTCAGGGAAAGGCGGCGCATGATGGTTCCTTGGCTAAAGGGCGAGAAGTGAGTGAAGAGGAGTGAGAAAACAGAGAAAAGCACGAGTCTCGCTTCTCACTCCTCTTCACTCGTTTCTCGCCTCAATGGATGAAGATCAACGCGAGCACCAGCGGCAGCACCAGCCCGAATGCCACCAACGGCCAGGTGGCGCCGCGCTGGGTTGCATGCATCTTCAAGAGCAACAGGCCGGTGACGGAGAAGATGACGCAGGCCAGCGCGAAGACGTCGATGAACCAGCCCCAGGCCGGTCCCGCGTGGCGTCCCTTGTGCAGGTCGTTGAGATAGGCGATGACGCCGCGCGAGCTGCGCTCGGTTTCCACCTTGCCGGTTTCGCGGTCGATGCTGATCCATGCGTCGCCACCGGGGCGCGGCATGGAGATGTAGATTTCGTCGGACGACCAGTCGCCCGTGCGGCCGGCGACATCCACGTCGAGCGCGCCGGCGATCCAGTCCGCGACGGCGGCGGGCAGCGGCGCGCCCTTGCGTTCGTCGTCACCGCCGACCGCCTTGAGCAACTGCGGGGACAACTGGGCGTTGCGGTGCACGGTGGTCGCCTGTGCCTCGATCTGGCCCGCGTGGTTGAGGGTGAAGCCGGTGACCGCGAACAGCAGCATGCCGACCAGGCACAGCGCGGAGCTGATCCAGTGCCACTGATGAAGCTGCTTGAGCCAGAACGCACGGTTCGATCCCGTCGCGCTGCTATGCAACCGGTTGTTGTCGCGCGACCGCGCCACTGAGTCCATGCCTGCCTTTCAGAGCTTGTTGATGGTCGCCTGGAGCAGCCCAATATGGCACGGCAGGTCATGCAACCGAGTCGCTTGTTCGCTGTCTCATCGACTGTCGGAGCGCTAAGCTGCCCATCTGGGCGGCCCGTTCCTGACACCGAGCCGGGATCTTGCCACAAATGAGAATCACTCGCAATTCAACAACCCTGTGCCGCGCATGTCCCCCTGCGCCGGCGTACCGCCCCTTCCGGAAAACCACATGCGCATCCTGATTGCCGAGGACGACCCTTCCATTTCCGCCGGCGTATGCGCGTCGCTGCGCCAGGGTGGCCATGCGGTGGACAGCGTCACCGACGGCGCCAAGGCGGACGCCGCCCTGCGCGACACGCCCTACGACCTGCTGATCCTCGATCTTGGCCTGCCGAACCTGGACGGCGCCGACGTGCTGCAACGCCTGCGCAAGCGTGGCACGGGGCTGCCCGTGCTGGTGATCACCGCGCGCGAAGGCCTGCGCGAGCGCGTGCGCGTGCTCGACCTTGGCGCCGACGATTATCTGGTGAAGCCGTTCGCACTCGCGGAGTTCGAGGCGCGCGTGCGCGCCCTGCTTCGCCGCTACACCTCGCAGGGCGCGCCCGAGCTCGTCATCGGGCGCTTGCGCCTGGACCTTCCCGGCCATCGCGCCTGGATCGACGACAAGCCGCTGGAACTCACCGCGCGCGAGTTTGGCTTGCTCGAAGCACTCGCCGCGCGCCCCGACCGCGTGACCAGCCGCGCGCAACTGGTCGAGGCCTTGTGCAGCTGGGACGAGGAACTCACCGACAACGGCCTGGACATCGCCATCTACCGACTGCGCCGCAAGCTGGCCGACTCGGGCACGCAGGTGCGCACCATCCGCGGCCTGGGCTACCTGCTGGAAGAAGCGAAGGAAGACAAGGAAACCCAGGCATGAGCGCAGCGCCGCCGAAGCGGGACGATCCGTGGCTCTATCGCATGCTCGAGCCCGACGGCCGCCCCAGCCTGCGGCGGCGCCTGCTGTCCTCGCTGCTGGTGCCGCTGATGCTGCTGCTGGCGGTGGAAAGCCTGATCACCTACGGCGGCGCGCTGATCTATTCCAACCACGTGCACGATCGCGACCTGGGCGACGACGCCATGACGCTCGCGCAGATGCTCAGCCAGGAAGACCTCGGCGGGCAGATCTCGCCGCAGGCTCGCTTCCTGCTCGAGTATGCGCCGGAAGGACACAACTACTTCAACGTCAGCAGCCAGAAACACGGCCTGCTGGCCGGTTCGCCCGAGCTGCAGCCGGCGCCCTTGAGCGCCGCGAGTTCCGATGGCGAGCCGGCGCTCTATTCCACCACGCTCTATACGCCCCGGCAGAAGCTGCGCGAACTGCGCGCGGCCACGGTGCGCATACCCAACCTCCAAGACCCCAGCGACCAGCTCACGGTCACCATGGCGGAGACCTTCCACGACCGCCATCAGCGCGCGCGGGAAATCCTGCTGCTCAGCATTCCGGCGCAGGCCTTGCTGATCGCCAGCGTGTTCTTCCTGGTGTTCTACGGCGTGCGCGTGGGCTTGCGCCAGCTCGATCCGCTCACCGCGCGCCTGGCGGCGCGCGAGCATGACCTCGCGCCGATTGGCGATGCCGACGTGCCGGTGGAAATCCTGCCGCTCACGCGCACCATCGACGGCCTGTTCGCCCGCCAGCGCGGCATGCTGGCCCTGCAGGAACGCTTTATCGCCGATGCCGCGCACCAGCTCAAGACACCGCTGGCGGGGTTGCGCGTGCACGTCGAGCGCGCGCAGGTCGATCCCAGCAAGGAAACCGTCGCCGATGCCCTGCAGCACATCCTGCGCCTCACGCAACGCGCCAGCCGCACGTCCAGCCAGTTGCTCGCACTGACGCGCGCGCAGTCACCCGAACTGAGCGAAAGCGCGCCGCTGGTGCTGCTCGACCTCGCGCAGCTGATTCCGGAACTGCTGAGCGTGCGTGTGCACGATGCCATCGCCGCCAACGTCGACCTGGGCTACGAAGGCCCTGCCGGCCCGGTATGGATCGACGGCGACCGCATTTCGCTGCAGGAAATGCTCGACAACCTGATCGACAACAGCCTGCGCTACGCCGGCCGCCACAGCATCGTCACTATTGGCGTGTCGGTGCTTGGCGACAACCCCTGCATCAGCGTGGAAGACAACGGACCCGGCGTGCCCCCGGCGTTTCTTGAACGCCTCGGTGAGCGCTTCTTCCGCGTACCCGGCATGACCGAGGAAGGCACCGGCCTGGGCCTGGCCATCGTGCAGCGCATCGCCGAACGCCATCGCGCGCAGGTGCGTTTCCTCAACAGCCACCTGGGCGGCCTGCGCGTGGAAGTGGTGTTTCCCCCGGCACGCACGTCGAAGACGTCCACTTAGACTTCGGGCAACGCACGCGCGGCATCGCTGATGGCCCGCGTGCGCGTCTTGACGCCAAACACCAGCAGGCTGGCCACCGCCAGCAGCCACACGCTGAGGCCGGCGTAGAGCATCACCCACTGAAAGCCCTGGGCGAGCGCGCCGTGCACGACCTCCGCCGGCAGCGGCACCGCTTGTCCGCCGGCTATCGCCACGGCCAACGAGTGGCGCGCCATCGCATCGCCCGGCATTGCATGCGACAGGGCCATGCTGGTGCCAATGACCAGGATCAAGCCCATCAGCGCTATGTTGATCGCCAGCGAAATCATGCGCGCGCTCATGTCGATGCCTGAAGCCATGCCGGCGCGCTCCGCGGTGACCGATCCGGTGGTCGTATTGGTCACCGTGGTATTGGTCAGCCCCAGGCCGATGCCCGCGACCACACAACCGGGCAGCATGCTCAGCCCATCGGGCTCGCTGATGCCGGCACCCCATTTCATGAGAAAGAAGCCTGCGCCGATGGTGAACAATCCACCAGGGATCACCCAACCCGCGCGGTAACAATGCGCCAATCGCTCCGCCACGGGCGGCACCACCAGGGTGGGCAGCGTGTAGGCGAGCAGGAAGCCTCCCGCGACGACATCGCCATAACCCAGCACATCTTGGAAGTAGACCGGCAGATAGATCATGAAGGGCCAGAAGCTGACGTTCATGCCCGCCGAACCCAGCAACGCGCCGGAGAACGGACGGATGCGAAACACCGAGAAGTCGATCATCGGCCGCTTCACCATGCGCTCGATCAACACGAAGGCGACCAGGCACAGCAGGCTCAGCGCGGTGATGACAATGGCTCTCGTGCTCGCAAGGCCGATGTCTCCTCCCTGGGTAATCACGTAAGCAACGCCGAACACGGCCAGCGACAAGGTGGCGATACCGCTGATATCCAGATGCTGCGCATGCGGGTCACGCGACTCCACGGCGCCGCGCCATGCCAACACCAGGGTGACCAAGGCCAGCGGCGCATGCACGAGGAACACCCACTGCCAGTTCGCCAGCGCAGAGATGGCGCCACCGATGATGGGACCAAAGCCCAGCCCGATGCCGAAGATCACGCCCCACCACCCGAACGCCTTCACGCGCACCGCCGGGTCGGAGAACTGGTGCGAAAGCACCGCCACCTGGCAGATCAGCATGGCGCCGCCGCTCGCCCCCTGCAGGAAACGCCCCGCGATCATCGCGGGCATGTTCCAGGCCAGGCCGCATAGCAAGGACGTGATGCCGAACAACGCGATACATAGCAGGAACAGCCGCTTGCGGCCGTAGCGGTCGGCCACCGTGCCCGTGCCCATCAGCACGCTGGTGCAGGCGATGGTGTACACGTTCATCACCCACTGCATATCGCGGAAATCGCCGTGAAGCACACGCGCCAGCGTGGGCAGGATGGCCGGCACGCTGGATATCTCCAGGCCGAACATCAACGAAGACAGGCACACCGCGGCCAGGGCCATGCGGTTGCGGGAAACGGTAGAGGACATGGACGTGCTCCGTGCGGGAGCGGCTACTATATCGACGCCAAACCATCCCCATTGACTCAATTACTTCCCGGCAATGAATCCATGAAAGAACCAATGAAGGGCCGCATGGATGACAAGCTCGATGGCATCGCCACCTTCGTCCAGGTGGTGGAGGCCGGCAGTTTCGCCGTGGCGGCCGAACGACTGAACCTGACGCGCTCCGCCGTGGGCAAGATCATCGCGCGGCTGGAAGCACGCCTGGGCACGCGCCTGCTTCAGCGCACGACCCGCGCGCAAAACCTCACGGAAGACGGGCAGGCCTATTACGACTGCTGCGTGCGCGCACTGGCCGAACTGGATGCCGCCGAGGTGATGCTGGAGGGCGGACGCCAGCAGCCGCGCGGTCGCCTGCGCGTCAGCCTGCCCATCGCGTTTGGCCATCTTTGCGCGGCGCCCGTGCTGATGGAGCTGGCACGGCAACATCCCGGCCTGAGCGTCGACATGTCCTTCAGCGATCGCAGGGTCGACCTGATCGAAGAGGGTTTCGACCTTGCCCTGCGCATTGGCGAACTGCGCGACAGCAGCAGCCTGAGCGCGCGCCGGCTGGGCCTGCAGTACATGAGCATCGGCGCATCACCCGCGTACATCGCGCGCCACGGCATGCCCACGCAGCTGCATGAACTGGAAGCGCATGCGACCATCGCGTACTCGCGTGCCGGCGTCGCCGCCCCCTGGGACATGCGCGACGACGCGGGCCACACCACGCGCGTGCGCATCCAGCCGCAACTGAGCACGGATGACGTGCAGATGATCGCGACCGCTGCCATCGCCGGATTCGGCCTGGCGCGCATGCCTTCGTGGCTGCTCGCGCGCTACGTCAAGACTGGCGAGCTGGTCACCGTGAAAGGGCGCTGCAGCCAGGCGCCGCAAGACATCCACGTGGTGTGGCCCACCACGCGCTACATGCCGTCCAAGACGCGCTTTGCCATCGACGCGTTGGTGGCGGCCATTCCCGCCCTGCTCGACGACTGAAAAAAATACGGCGACGCATGCGCATCGCCGTTGTCACACTTCCCCTGCATGGGAACAACTTGAGACAAACCTACGCCAACGCCGCGGGTTTTCACCCGCAGCGCTGCATGGACTTACATTTCCTTCTTGGCCTTGGTCAGCAGCTGGTCGAGCAGCGCGATGGCCAGATCGATTTCTTCGTGCGTGATGTCGAGCGACGGCGCGAAGGTGATCACGTTCTTGTACCAGCCGCCCACGTCGAGCACGAGGCCGATCTTCTTGCCGTTGTGCTCCAGGTCGCCGGCGAGGCCGATGTCGACCATCTTGTCGAGCAGCGCCTTGTTCGGCGTGAAGCCGTCGTCGGTGCAGATCTCGGCGCGCAGCGCCAGGCCCAGGCCATCGACGTCGCCGATTTCCTTGTGACGCTTCTGCAGGTCGCGCAGGCCTTCGAGGAAGTGCGCGCCCTTCTTCGGCACGCTGGTCTCGTAGTCCAGCTCGTAGCCCATCTTGATCACTTCCAGGCCCAGGGCGGTGCCCAGCGGGTTGGAGTTGAAGGTGGAGTGGGTGGAGCCCGGCGGGAAGATGGTCGGGTTGATCATCTCTTCGCGCGCCCACAGGCCCGACAGCGGGTTGAGGCCGTTGGTCAGCGCCTTGCCGAACACGATCACGTCCGGCGTCACGCCGAAGTGCTCGATCGACCACAGCTTGCCGGTGCGCCAGAAGCCCATCTGGATTTCGTCCACCACCATCAGGATGCCGTACTGGTCCAGCACCTTCTTCAGGTCCTTGAAGAAGTTCATCGGCGGCAGCACGTAGCCGCCCGTGCCCTGGATCGGCTCGACGTAGAAGGCGGCGTATTCGGCCTGGTTGACCTTGGGATCCCACACGCCGTTGTATTCGGTTTCGAACAGGCGGGCGAACTGGCGCACGCAAGCGTCGGAGTACTCTTCCGGCGTCATGCCCTTCGGGCGGCGGAACGGATACGGGAACGGCACGAACATCGCGCGCTCGCCGAAGTGGCCGAAGCGGCGGCGGTAGCGGTAGCTGGAGGTGATGGACGAAGCGCCCAGCGTGCGGCCGTGGTAGCCACCCTCGAAGGCGAACATCAGGCTCTTGCCGCCGGTGTAGTTGCGCACCAGCTTCAGCGAATCTTCCACCGCCTGCGCGCCGCCGACGTTGAAGTGCACGCGGCCCTTCAGGCCGAACTTCTGCTGCGCGTCGACCGCGATGGTCTTGGCCAGCTCGATGCGGGTCTGGTGCAGGTACTGGCTGGCCACCTGCGGCAGGATGTCGATCTGGCGCTTCAGCGTGTCGTTGAGGCGCTGGTTGCCGTAGCCGAAGTTGACGGCCGAGTACCACATCTGCAGGTCGAGGAAGCGCGTGCCGGCGGTGTCGATCATCCAGCTGCCTTCGCCGTGGCGGAAGATCTTCGGCGGGTCGACGTAGTGCACGGTATCGCCGAACGAGCTCCACTCGGCCTCGTCAGCCAGCAGCTGCGCGTCGGGAATCACGACGCCAGCGGCGTTCTTGTCGTAAGCGTTCATTGGGGAAAATCCGAAAACGTTTGAAAGGTGTGGATCAGGCGGGGGATCTGATCGTCAGGAAGCAACCGCAAGCGCAGGCGCGGCCGGCGCATGTTCGGCCAGCAGGCTGCCATCGAGCAGGCGCGGCAGCAGCTCCAGCGCATCCTCGAAACCGGTGATCGGCACGTACGGAATGCCGGCGGCGCGGCAGTGCTCGATCAGGCGGTGCTTGGCGAAAACGAAATCGACGCGGTCGGCGGCGCAGAAATCCGAGGCGCCATCGCCGATCAGCAGCGTCTTGGTGCCGCCCTTGCTGGCCTGCGCGGCCACGGCGCACTTGCACGTGCCGCTGCGGCAGCCCTCGGCCTGGAACGGCGAGGTGAGCTGCCACTTCTGCGGCGGCGTGGCCGGGGCCAGGTGGTTGGCCGCCAGCGGCAGGTCGTCCAGGCCGTAACGGCCCAGGATCTTGCGGATGGCATAATCCAGGCCGTCGCTGACCACGCGGATCGGCGTGCCGGTGGCGCGGGCCATCTTCACGAAATCAGGGAAGTGGTGATCGATCCACAGCGAGGAGAGGTGCTTGTCCAGCTCGTCCTGGGTCATGTCCAGCAGACCGACCTGGCCGGTCATGCATTCGCGCGAGCCGATGCGACCGGCACGCCAGTCCTGCTCCAGCGTTTCCCAGCCGGGGCGGCCGAAACGGTCGAGCAGCGAGTCGATCACGTCCTCGACGGAGATGGTGCCGTCGAAGTCGCAGAGGATGGTCCAACCAGTCACTAGGTGCAGCTCCACTCTTGCAGGATGGTGACACAATAGGTTTCACCCCCTTTCGGCCCCCTTTCTTTCCGAAAGAAGCTGCGTAAACGTCTTCTCCTGATACCTGACTTGAGGCAGTTCCATAAGCCAGTTGTAGGCAAGGTCCGGTATCCTCTGCTGTTCACCGTTTTCAACGTAGTCCGAAACCCCAGGAATTTCGTGTTTCAGCGTCGAAACAACCCGGATCTGCCCAACATGGAAGCTGCGCCTCGCCGGGATCGCCCTCTGTTCGCCAGCCACCTGCTGGCGTTCGGCCTCGTGGTGCTGGCGGGTTGCTCGGTCGCCCCGCTGCCCGAGCTCAAGCCACCGGTTCCCGATGCCTGGCGCAATGCGCCGGCCGGCGTGACGCCGCCCTCCGCCGACCTGCGCGGCTGGTGGCAGGCGCTGGGCGATCCCACCCTGGACGCCCTGATCGATCGCGCCCTGCGGAACAACCTCGACGTGGCGCAGGCGGCCGAGCGGCTGCGGGCGGCACGCTCGGTGAACCATCATTCGCGTGATGGCTACCTGCCCTCGCTGCACGGCCGCACCAACGATGTGATCGACCCGGATACCACCGCGTCGTATTTCGTGGTCGGTTTCGACGCCGTGTGGGAGCTGCCGCTGTTCGGCGCCTGGCAAAGCGCCAAGCGTGCGTCCCAGGGACAGGAGAACAGCGCGAGCGCCGCCCTGCGCGGTGCCCGCGTGTCGCTGGTGGCCGAAGTCAGCCGCCGCTGGATCGAGCTGCGCTCCGCCCAGGAACAGGCGCGTCTGCTGGGCGGTATCCGCGATGCGCTGCAGGAGAAGCTGCGGCTGGTGCAGGTGCGCGAGCAACTGAAGCTGGCGCCGCCGGTCGAGGTGGCCAAGGCCCAGGCTGAGCTGGCCCGTGCCGAGGCCGCGCTGGCCGAGCCGCAGCAGACCATCATCGCCAGCGCACAACAGCTGGCCGTGCTGCTCGGGCAACCCGAACCGGATCCGGAATGGCTGACACCCGGCCCGCAGCCGCGCCTGGGTGAATGGCAACTCACCACCGCGCCCGCTGACATGCTGCGCACCCGACCGGAAATCGCCACCGCGGAAGCCGACGTGCTACGTGCCGCCGGCGAGCTGGGCGTGAGCCGCGCGGACATCTGGCCGCATATTGGCCTGGGCGCATCGCTGCAGTGGTCGACGAACATCCTGTCCAACTATCGCGTGCACACCGGCGAGGCCATCTCTTCCTTTGGCCCGATCATCGATGTGCCGCTGTTCGACTGGGGCCAGCGCGTGGCTGCCGCGCACGTGAAGGATCACGAGCTGAAGGCCGCCGTGTACGCGTATCGGCAAGCCGTGCTGCAAGGCGTCGCCGAAGCGGAAACCGCCATGGGCGACCTGGAACAGCTGCGCATGCGCGAAGACGCCTCGCAGCGCGCCGTCGCGGCGCTGGATAGCAGCATGGCCGCACTGCGCAAGCGCGCGGAGCTCAACCTCGGCAGCCACCTCGACGTGCAGGACGGCCTGATCGAGAACCAGCGCGCGCAGCTGGAGCTGACCAGCGCGATCGCCGCGCGCGACCTCGCCTACGTGTCGCTCTACAAGGCACTCGGCGGCGCGCCCATGCCCAACCCTCCGGTGCCGGCACCGAAGGCGCCGGGCACGGGGAGCACGGACTGATGGTCGCGCTGGCACGCAAGACCCTTATCTACGAGTGGCGCCGCTTCCTCCCCGCCGTGGTCGCGGTGGGTTTCGCCGGCCTGCTGCAGCTGCTGCAGGTGGCCCTGGTGCTCGGCATCTTCGGCAGCGCCGCCGTGTACATCACCGGTTCGTCGGCCGACCTGTGGGCGGGCTATCCCGGCACGCAGAGCGTCAACCTCGGGCGATCCATCGACGCCGGCGTGGAAATGCGCCTGCGCATGGACCCGGCCGTGACCGCCGTGGAACCGTTCCACTGGGTGGATGCCGACTGGCGCGGTCCCAACGACACCGGCGGCGTATCCGTGTTCGTATCCGGCATCAACGCGCGGCCGGACGGCCTGATGTTCGCGCATGCCCTGCCCGTGGCGCTGCGCGCGCGGCTCAACGAGCCCGATGCCGTCATCGTCGATCGCGCGGACCTGGACAACCTGGGCGTCGGCGTCGGCGACAGCGCCGTGATCAACGGCCATCACGTGCGCGTGGTGGGCGTGAGCAGCGGCCTGCGCGCACTCGGCGGCGTCAACGTGGTGGCGTCGCTGGCCACGGCGGCGACGCTGGACACCGACCCGTCCAACAGCAGCCGCATGACGTACTTCGTGGCCAAGCTGCGCAACCCGGCGGAAGCCAAGGAGGTCGCCGCACGCCTGCGCGGCAACACCGCCTTCGGCAACTACGACGTGTGGACCGCCAAGGATTTCGCCCGCCGCTCGCAGCTCTACTGGATCTTCGACACTGGCGCCGGCGCCGGCGTGCTGTTCCTGGCCGGCATCGTGTTCCTGGTGGGCGTGGTGATCACCAGCCAGACCCTGATCGCCGCGGTGATCGGCTCGATCCGCGAGTACGCCACGCTCAACGCGCTGGGTGTGGGCGTGGGCGACCTGCGCAAGGTGGTGATGGAGCAGGCGTTCTGGGTAGGCGCGCTGGGCCTGCTGGGCAGCGCCGTGCTGGGCGTGCTCGCGCTGGCGCTCGCGCGCAGCCGCAGCGTGCCGGTGGCGCTGGGCCCTTGGGCCACGGTGGCCTGCCTGTCGCTGTGCATGGGTTTGGCGATCGTGTCCGGCCTGGCCGCCATGCGCAGCCTGCGCCGCGCCGACCCGGCCACGTTGTTGAGGTAAGCAATGAACACGGCCTCTCACGTCTCCCCATCCAGGCCCGCGGTCTCGCTGCAGGCGCGCAGCGTCAGCAAGGCGTTCACCTCGGGCGACATCCGCAGCACGGTGCTGCACGACCTGACGCTGGACGTGCGCGCGGGCGAGCTCACGCTCATCTCCGGCCCGTCCGGCTGCGGCAAGAGCACGCTGCTGGCGATCCTCAGCGGCTTGCAGCGTCCGGACGGCGGCCAGGTCATGGCGCTCGGCCAGGACCTGGAACAACTCGACGCGCGCGCGCTCGAACGTTTCCGCCTGCACCACACCGGCTTCGTGTTCCAGGGCTTCAACCTCTTCCCCGCGCTCAACGCGCTGGAACAGGTGGAGCTGCCCTTGAGCTACCTGGGCCTGTCTCCCGGCGAGGCGCGCCGCCGCGCCATGGCCTCGCTGGAGGAAGTGGGCCTGGGGCCGCGCATGGGGCTGCGCCCATCCGAACTGTCCGGCGGCGAAAAGCAGCGCGTCGCCATCGCCCGCGCGCTGGCGAAAGAGCCGGACCTGCTGTTCGCCGACGAGCCCACCAGCGCGCTCGACGCGGCCAACGGCCAGATCATCATCGACATACTCCATCGCATTGCCCGCACGCACGGCACCACGGTGCTCTGCGTCAGCCATGATCCACGACTGGTGGGACACGCCGACCGCGTGCTCGCCATGGAGGATGGCCGTATCCTTAGCGACCGTGTGCCCTCCCCGACGCCAATGCCGGCCTCGGGCCACGAGGAACCTTCTGCATGACCCTGCGTTTGCCTCTTTCCTTCCTTGTGATGGCCCTCGCTGCGCCGGTACTCGTCGGCTGCTCGCATGACGACAGTGGCAAGCCCAACGCGCAGGCCGCGCCCGCGGCTTCTTACGTGGCGGTGGCGCGTGGCCGCATCGACATCGAAGGCGGCCTGCTCAAGCTGAGCATGCCGCGCGACGGCGTGGTGGCCGACATCAAGGTGCGCGAAGGCGACCACGTGCGCAAAGGCCAGGTGCTGGCCGTGCTCGACACCAAGCCCGCGCAACTGGCGGTCAGCGCCGCCGAGGCGGAGCTGAAGCAGTCGAAGGCCCAGGGCAATCTGCTGGAAGCGCGCCTGAAGGCCGCGCAGCAACGCGCCACCCGCCTGCAGGCCGCCGCGACCGCCGGCGCCGGTGACGGCCAGAGCGCCGACGATGCGCGGGACGCCGCCACCCAGCTGCAGGGCGAGCTCGACAACGCGCGTGCCGCCGAGGCCATGGGCGAACAGAAGCTGGAAGCCGCGCGTTACGAACTGGCGCAGCGCAGCCTGGTCGCGCCCGTCGACGCGCAGATCGTGGAACGCAACATCCAGCCCGGCGCCGCGGTATCGCCACAGGGCGGCGCTGCCTTCGTGCTGCTACCGGAAGGCGCCCGCCTGGTGCGCGCCGAGCTCAACGAATCCTTCGTCAGCGCCGTGCACGACGGCATGCAGGCGCAGGTGATCGACGACAGCGGCAGCGGCGTGCCGCCGCTACGCGCGCACGTGCAGCGCATCGGGGCGGTGTTCGGGCCCAGTGCGCTGGAGGAAGATCCGCTGATCCGCGCCAACACGCGCACCGTCGAATGCGTGCTGGCATTCGACGAACCGCCGCCGCCGTCGTTGCGCATCGGCCAGCGCGTGATCGTGCAGTTCGGCGACAAGGCGGCTGCCGCGCCGGCCAAGCCCGGCGCCTGAGCCACACGCATGTATCGTCGTCGTTCCCTGCCCGCAACGTTGATCCACGCTGCGGGCTTCGCACTGACGATGTCGGCATCGACGGCCGCCCTGGCGGACAACCCGACCGACGGCCCGAATGACCTGTTCGGCGTGGGCATGCAACGCATGCCGGCCTGGCTGGGATCGAAGGATCATCGCAATCAGGCCATTCCCTATATCCAGGCCGAGCTGCCCTGGCACATCACCCTGTCGACGCTCGACGGACTGACCGTCGACCTGATCCACGGCGACCAGTGGCGCGGCGGCATCTACGGCAACTACATGTGGGGCCGCGATCGCGAGGAGCTTGGCTCGAAACTCGGCGGAGTGATCCACTCGCTCGGCCCGCGCATCAACGGCGGCGGCTATCTGGAATACCAGGCCACGGCACAGCTCAACGTGGGCACCGAGCTCAGCCACGACACGCAGGGCGCGGGCGCCTACCTTAACCTGTACGCCGACTACGACCTGCCGGCGATCGGCTATCTCAACCATAGCCTGCAGCTGCAGTGGCAGGCCATGAACGGCCCCGCCATGCGCCGCTTCTTCGGCGTCACGCCGGAGCAGGCGGCCAAGCTCGACATCGCGCCATGGTCGCCCAGCTCGGGCAGCCAGCAGATCGCGTTCGAATACGACGCCTACATGCCCACCAGCCTCCACACGGGTTTCGCGTTCGCCATCAATTACACGCGCCTGCTCGGCGAGGCCGCTGAGAGCCCGCTGGTGCGCAGCTACGGATCGCGCGACCAGCTCACGACGACACTGGCGTTCGTCTACAGGCTTTAGAGCAGGAGTGAGTGAAGAGGAGTGAGAAGTGAGAGAGCCGCACTCTCGTTTCTCACTCTTGCTTTGTCATCGAGGACGCCTTCAGTCATGACAGCGACGTGCTGGCCGGCGGCGACATGCTTGGTTTAAAACCAGGAATGAGTGACAAGGCGCGAGAAACGAGAGCTTGGCTCTTCTCTCACTTCTCACTCCTCTTCACTCACTTCCCGCTCTAACGGTCGTCGCGGGTCCAGATCTGGCCGTCCACTTCGTGCACGGGGAAGCTGGCGATGGGTTCGTAGGCCGGGGGGCAGGTCACCGCACCTGTGCGCACGTCGAAGCGCGCGCCGTGGCGCGGACATTCCACTTCGAAGCCATGCACCTCGCCGCCAGCCAGTTCGCCGCCGTCATGGCTGCATACGTCCTCGATGGCATAGAGGTCGCCGTCGATGTTGTAGACGGCGATAGCGGTGTCGCCATCCCATACGACCTTGAACTCGCCCGGCAACAGTTCGCTGCGCGTGCCCACGAAGATCCAGTCGGCGAGGTTCATGCGGCCACCTCCACCAGCGACTTGCTCAGGTAGACGAAGCGCAGGTCGTCGCGACGCGGGATGCCGAAGCGTGGCTCTCCATACGGGAAGGCGCCCGTTTCGCCGGTGAGCGCGTAGCCCCGGCGTTCGTACCAGGCGATCAGGTCGGCGCGCTGCTCGATCACGGTCATGCGCATCGCCGGCACCCGCCACGACTCGCGCGCCACACGCTCGGCCTCGGCGAGCAAGGCGCGGCCCAGGCCGCCCATCTGCCGTTCCGGATCGACGGCGAACATGCCGAAATAGCCGTTGCCGTGCTGTCGCTCGATATGGCAGCAGGCCAGCAGCATGCCGTCGCGCTCGGCCAGCAGCACGAGGCTGTCCGCGCGCGCGATCAGTTCCGACACGCTCTCGGCGTCGGTGCGTTGTCCGTCCAGCAGATGGGTTTCGGTGGTCCAGCCGCGCAGGCCGGATTCACCGCGATAGGCCGACTCGACCAGGGCGACGATGGCGGGCACGTCGGCGGCGTTCGCGGCCCGATAAAGGAGAGAAGACGGTGTGGACATCGGGCCATGATACCGCTCCACCCTTCGTCGCGCCGCACAATGACCTTCGACACTGTCGGCAGACTGACGCCGCTCCCTAGCCTGAGCCTGGGGCCGCGTGCCCTGTGTAGACGACTGGGTGCGCGCGGCGCATCCCTTTTGGGAGATTCCATGAAGAACCGCATTATGAAACCGCTCGCGCTGGCCGTGGGCATGGGCTTGTGCACCGCCGCGCTGGCCGCGCCCTCCGGCTCCTTCGACATCAAGGAGCTGGATACGAGCAAGAACGTCTGCAACGACTTCAACGGCTTCGTCAATGCGAAGTGGCTCGCCGCCAACCCCATTCCCGCCGACCGCACGCGCTGGGGTTCGTTCGACGCGCTGCGCAAGGACAGCCTGAACGTGCAGCACGGCATCGTGGACGCGGCGGCCGCCAACGCCGCCAAGGCGGCGCCCGGCTCCATCGAACAGAAGATCGGCTACTTCTACGCCTCCGGCATGGACGAGGCGGCCATCGACAAGGCCGGCTTCGATCCGATCAAGCCGGAGCTGGCACGCATCGACGGCCTGAAGAACACCAGGGATGTCGTCGCCTACATCACCGAGAGCTATGCCAAGGGGCACCCCGTCGCGTTCCGTTTCTACGGCAACGCCGACTTCAAGGATTCCACCCGGCAGATCGCCTACGCCAACCAGGGCGGCCTGGGCCTGCCGACGGCGGATTACTACAGCAAGCCGGACTTCGAAAAAATCCGCGCCGCCTATGTGGCCCATATCGCCCGCACGCTCCAGCTGGTTGGCGTGAGCGAAGCGGATGCGCAGCAGCAGGCCAAGACCGTGATGGCGATGGAAACCCGCCTCGCCTCCGCCTCGCTGGTGCCCACCGAACTGCGCCAGCCGGAGAACCGCTACCACTACGTCAGCATCACCGATGCCGACAAGGTGACGCCGAACTTCGAATGGGCGGCGTTCTTCAAGGCGCAGGGTGCGGACGTGAAGGACGGCTTCTCGCTCTCGCAGCCGAAGTTCTTCGCCGAGTTCGACAAGATGCTCACCGACGTGCCGGCCAGCGACTGGCAGGCATACCTGCGCTTCCACGCCGTCGACGCGGCATCGCCGTACCTGTCCAAGCCGTTCCAAGAGGAAGACTTCACCTTCAACGCGCAGACGCTCAACGGCCAGAAGGAAATGAAGCCACGCTGGGAGCGCACGCTGGGCAGCGTCGAGGAAGGCATGGGCATGGCGCTGGGCCAGCTCTATGTCGCCAAGGCCTTCTCACCCGAATCCAAGACGCGCGCGCTGGCGCTGGTGAACGACCTACGCGCCGCCTACAAGTCGCGCATCGAGAACCTGCCGTGGATGAGCGACGCCACCAAGAAGAAGGCGCTGGAGAAGTGGGCCACGTTCACCCCCAAGATCGGCTATCCGGACAAGTGGCGCGACTGGACCGGCCTCACCATCAAGTCCACCAACAGCTACTTCGACAACGTGCAGGCCGCCGACCAGTTCAACTACGCCTACATGGTGGGCAAGATCGGCAAGCCGGTGGATCGCACCGAATGGGGCATGACGCCGCAGACGGTCAACGCGTACTACAACTCGCTGAAGAACGAGATCGTGTTCCCCGCCGCCATCCTGCAGCGGCCGTTCTTCGACGCCAAGGCGGATGACGCGCTGAACTATGGCGGCATCGGCGCGGTGATCGGGCACGAAATGGGCCACGGCTACGACGACCAGGGCAGCAAGTTCGACGCTCAGGGCAACAACGTGAACTGGTGGACCGACGAAGACCGCAAGGCCTTCGAAGCGCGCACCGACCTGCTCGCCGACCAGTTCAACCACTACGAGGCGCTGCCGGGCAAGTTCGTCAACGGCAAGCTGACCATGGGCGAGAACATCGGCGACCTCGGCGGCCTCAACGCCGCCTACGACGCACTGCAGATGGCGCTGGCCCGCAACCCGGCCGAGGCAAAGAAGAAGATCGACGGCTACACGCAGGATCAGCGCTTCTTCCTCAACTGGGGCCGCGTGTGGCGCGGCAGCATCCGCCCCGAAGCCCAGCTCACCCTGCTCAACACCGATCCGCACGCGCCGGCGCAGTTCCGCGCCATCGGCGCGCCGTCGAACATGCCGGCGTTCGCGCAGGCATTCCAGTGCAAGGCGGGCGACGCCATGGTGCGCCCGGCGGACAAGCAGGTGAAGATCTGGTAACCGCGGGCAACATCGTTTCGACGTGACAAGGAAAAGCCCGCGAGCGCCATGCTCGCGGGCTTTTCTATTTGCTACGCTCATCGGCCGCCCGAAACGCCACCCGCAAGGTTTTCAAGGCGACTTACTGCCCGGATGGACTTACGCCGATGCGAGACGTTGCAGACGCTTCCGGGCTGCTGTCGCCGCAGTGCGCGGCTATAGTCAGGCCACTCCACACTTCGCGGGATGTGCCATGAAAACCCTCGCCACTGCCCTGCTCGCGCTCGCCCTGTCGGCATGCGCCACGTCGACACCCAGCACGCACGATCAACCGCCGTCGTCCATCGGCATGGCCAATCCGGCCTCGGTGGCCTGCGTGAACCAGGGCGGCAAGCTGGATCTGCGCAAGGATGCGGCGGGCAACGTCAATGGCATCTGCGTGTTCCCCGATGGCAGGCAGTGCGAGGAATGGGCGCTGTTCCGCGATCACCAGTGCGTGATGCCCGCCACGAAGCCGTAACGCAAGCGCGTTACGGCTTCAGGCGCTGCAGCGCGGCGAACGTGCGGTCGATGTCGTCCATGGTCGTGCGCCAGTTGCAGATCGCTGCACGGAGAATAGGCTGGCCATGCAGCGATGACGGTGACACGTAGGCCGTGCCGTCGGCATGCAGCGCCTTCTGCATGCGCGCAACCACTGCGGCGTCGGCGCCGGCCGGTGCGAAGCACACCACGTTGAGGCGTACCGGGGCGGCCAGGCGCCAGCGCGGATCGCCAGCGATCAACTCGCCCAGGCGCTGCGCCGCCGCGCAGTTGCGTTCCACCATCTCCGCATAGCCTTCGCGGCCGTAGGCCTGCAGCGTCATCCACAGGGGAAGCGCGCGGAAGCGCCGCGAGTTCTCCGGTGCGAGATGCAGGAAGTGATCCGGCACCGCTTCGGGCGCGGGCAGGTAGGCGGATTGGTTCTGGAACACTTCCAGTTGCAGCGGCAGGTGCGCGGTATAGGCGATGGCGCAGTCGTAGGGCACGTTGAGCCACTTGTGCGCATCCACGGTTACCGAATCCGCGGCCTCGATGCCGTCCATCAGCGCGCGCCGTGATGGCGATGCCGCGGCCACGCCGCCAAAGGCCGCGTCGACGTGCAGCCAGAAGCGATGCTTCTGCTTGAGTTCCGCCAGAGCGGCAAGGTCATCGTAATCGACCGTGTTCACGGTGCCTGCACTGGCCACCACGATGCTCGGCTGCTCGCCCCGCTCGTGCAACAGCCGCGCGAGCGCATCCACATCGAAAGCCTCGCGCCCCGCCTGCTGGGGAAGTGCATGGATGGACTGGCGGCCAAGCCCGGCCATGCTCAGCGCCTTGAACGTGCTCGAATGCGCGCTGCCCGCGAACACCGGCACCGGCGGCAAGCCGTGCAGCCCTTCCGCCGCGACGTCGCGGCCGTAGTGATGCCCCACCCACTGCCGCGCCAACGCCATGCCGACGTAATTGGCCATGGTGGCGCCGGTGACGCAGGTACCCGTCCACGCGGAAGGCCAGCCCAGCAACTGCCGCAGCATGTCCACAGCCTGCAGTTCGATCAGCGACGCACAGGTGTCGCCGTTGCGCTGCGTGTTCTGGTCGTACGTGCTGACCAGCCAGTCCGCCGCGAGCGCCGCGGGCGTGCCGCCGCCGGTCACGAAGCCGAAGTAGCGTGCGCCGGGACTGCCCGACAGCATCGCGTCGTAGTCCCGATGGAATTGCTCCAGGGCGGCGAGTGCGCCCACGCCCTGTTCGGGCAGCGCGATATGCGCCGATACGCCGGGCGGCAGACTGGCCGCCGCGGGACGCGTGTCGAGCCCTTCAAGATAGGCGCCGGCCAGTTCGCGTGCGCGATCGAGGATGGCGTCCAGCGCGGCGAAGTCATGCTTCAGGTGTGCGTGCATGCGATTCCTTCATCGGGGATGGCTTCCATGCCTTCACACTGCGCGCCGCACCTGTTCGCCGGCTTTCACATCAGCAGCTTGCGTACCTTGAGCAGCGCGGTGATGAAGGCATCCACTTCCTCGCGCGTGTTGTAGAACGCGAGCGAGGCACGCAGTGTGGCCGGCACCTTGAAGAACTGCATCAGCGGATGCGCGCAATGGTGGCCGGAGCGCACCGCCACGCCTTGCAGGTCCAGCAGCGTGGCGAGGTCGGTCGCCTGCGCGCCTTCGATCAGGAAGGAAACCACCGGCTCCTTCTCGCGCGCCTCGCCGAACAGGCGCAGGCCCGGAATGTCGCGCAGGCGCTCGGTCAGATACGCGAGCAACTGCTGCTCCCACGCATGGATGGCGTCGAAGCCGATCGAATCGTAGTAGTCGATGGCCGCGCCCACGCCGGCAAAGCCCGCGATGTTCGGCGTGCCCGCCTCGAACTTGTGCGGCGGCGCGGCGAAGGTGGTGCCGGAGAAGCTCACCTCACGGATCATCTCGCCGCCACCGAAGAACGGCGGCATGGCTTCCAGATGTTCCTTGCGCGCCCACAACCCGCCGGTGCCCGTGGGCGACAGCATCTTGTGCCCGGTGAAGGCGTAGAAGTCGCAGCCAATGGCCTGCACGTCCACCGGCCGATGCGGCACGGCCTGCGAGCCATCCACTACCAGCGGGATGCCGCGCTTGCGGCATTCGCGGGCGATCTCGCGCACCGGGTTGACCGTGCCCAGCACGTTGGACACGTGAGTGACGCAGGCCAGCTTCACGTCGGGCGTGAGCATCTCGAAATACTTGTCGAGGATCAGCTCGCCGCGGTCGTCGATGGGCGCGGCCTTCACCGTGGCGCCTGTGCGCGAGGCCACGATCTGCCACGGCACGATGTTGGCGTGGTGCTCCATCACGGTGGTGAGGATGCTGTCGCCTTCCTTCAGCCGCGGCATCGCGAAGCTGTAGGCAATCAGGTTCATCGCCTGCGTGGTGCCCGAGGTGAGGATCACCTCGTTGCGCGAGGTCGCGTTGATGAAGCGCGCCAGCTTGTCGCGGGAGCCTTCATAGGCCGCCGTGGCTTCCTCGCCGAGCAGGTGTACCGCGCGCGACACGTTGGCGTTGCGCAGGCGGTAATGCTGGTCCACCGCCTCGATCACGCTCAACGGTTTCTGGCTGGTGTTGGCGTTGTCGAAATAGATCAGCGGCTTGTCGTGCACGGTGCGTGACAGCAGCGGGAAATCGGCGCGAACGCGCTGCACGTCGAAAACAGTCGGGCTCGGGCGGGTCTGTGCGTTCATCGTGATCCTTTCGCCAGTGTGCTGTCGGCCGCCGCTCAGGCGGAGGGCAGGTGCGTCATCAGCTGGTTGTTGATGTGCTCGCGCAGGCCGTCATCCGCCAGGCCGTCGAACACGGCGCGGCAGAAGGCGGCGGTGAGCATGGCGCGGGCTTCCGCCAGCGGGATGCCGCGCGAGCGCAGGTAGAACAGCGAGCGCTCATCGAGCTGGCCGACAGTGGCGCCGTGCGCGGCCTTCACTTCGTCCGCGTAGATTTCCAGCTCGGGCTTGGTGTCGATCTCGGCCTGGCCGGAGAGCAGGAGGTTCTTGCTGCTGAGGCTGGCGTCGCTGCCGTCCGCGCCCTCGGCCACCACGATGGCGCCGCGGAACACACCGCGCGAACGCTCGTCGGCCACGCCGCGCCACACGGATTCCGATGCCGTGTTCAAGGCCTGGTGGCGGATCGACATCTGCGTATCGACATGCTGCCGGCCGCGCAGCGCAAACACGCCGCGCGTATCCAGGCGGGAGCGGTCGCCCGCCAGCACGGCGTGCAGATCGTGACGCACCAGCGAGCCGCCCAGCTCCATCACGTACATCGCCGCATGGGCGTCGGCATCCAGGTGGACACTGTCATGACGCACCAGCGCACTGCCTTCCGAGGCATGCTGCAGCGTCACGTGGCGCAGCGTCGCGCCCTTGCGCAACACGATGTCGGCCACCTGCGTGCCCAGGTCCTGATGCGCGCCCAGCGACACATGCTGCTCGACCAGCGAAAGCTCCGCGCCTTCGCCCAGTTCCACCACGTGCCGCACGTGCCATGCCAGCGCACCCTCAGCCGGCGCGCCGATAAACAGCAAGCGCACAGGTTGGTCGACCCGCGCTCCCGCCGCCACGCGCAGCACCACGCCGTCACCGGCAAGCGCCGCATTGAGGCGGGCGAAGACGTCGCCGCCCTCGCGGTAATGACGCGACAGCGCGAAGCGCAGCGGCTCCGCATCGCCCTGCAGCGCCTGCGACAGCGGCTGCAGGCTCAGGCCTGCTGGCAGGTGATCCACCTGCGAAAGATCCGCGCGGAACACGCCGTTGACGAAGACCAGCGAAGGACCCTCGATGCCCGGCAAGGCAAAGCCCGCCACGTCGACGGGACGCGTCGCCGCTGTCGCGTCGCCCGCAGCGAAACGTCGCTGGCCGAGCGCGCGGAGCGCGGTGTACTTCCAGGCTTCCGTGCGCGTGTCGGGCAGACCACCAGCGGCGAACGCCTGGAGGTTCTCGCGGCGCGCGGCATCCAGCCAGCCGATGCCCGTGCCGGGCAGCTGCACCTGCGCGGCGGCCTCCAGCAGGGAATCGACGAATGGGGTGCGCTGCGGCTCGCTCATGCCGAGGCTCCGGTCAGCGCGGGATCCTTGTCGTTCACCCAGGAGTAGCCCTGCTCTTCCAGCTTCAGCGCCAGCGTCTTGTCGCCGCTCTGCACGATGCGGCCATCGGCTAGCACGTGCACGAAATCCGGCTCGATGTAGTCGAGCAGGCGCTGGTAATGCGTAATGACGAGGAAGCCGCGCTCGGCCGAACGCAGCGCGTTCACGCCCTGCGCGACCTGCTTGAGCGCGTCGATGTCCAGGCCCGAATCGGTCTCGTCGAGGATGGCCAGCTTCGGTTCCAGCACGGCCATCTGGAAGATCTCGTTGCGCTTCTTCTCGCCGCCCGAGAAACCCTCGTTCACGGCGCGATGCAGCAGCTCGTCGGAGATCTGCATGATCTTCAGCTTCTCGCGCACCAGCTTGAGGAACTGCATGGAATCGAGCTCCTTCTCGCCACGCTGCTTGCGCTGCGCGTTGAGCGCGGCGCGCAGGAAGTAGGTGTTGTTCACGCCGGGGATTTCCACCGGGTACTGGAAGGCCAGGAACACGCCGGCCGCGGCGCGCTCTTCCGGTTCCAGCGCCAGCAGGTCGACGCCATTGAACGTCACCGTACCTGCGGTCACTTCATAGCCGTCGCGGCCCGAGAGCACGTTGCCCAGCGTGGACTTGCCGGCGCCGTTGGGGCCCATGATCGCGTGCACCTCGCCCGGGTTCACGGTGAGCGTGAGGCCCTTGAGGATGTCCTTGCCCTCGACGCGGGCGTGCAGGTTCTCGATCTTCAGCATGTTGGCTACTCGGTGGTATCAGGCGTGGCCGGCGTCGCCACGGCGACGGAGCACGACGTAGGTGAAAGCTTGTTCGTTGCCCGACGGCGTGCGATGCACATCGCGGCTGTGGGCAACGGGTTCGAATTCGGAGGCAAACATCGCGGCGAGCGACGAAGCGTCGTAACGCGCCACGGGCAGGCCGCTGCAGCGTTTCGGGCCATCGGCCGCGAAGGTTCCGATGACGGCATGGCCGCCGGGGCGCACCGCATGCGCCATGGCCGCAGCGTAACGCGCGCGGTCTTCGGCATCGACAAGGAAGTGGAACACCGCACGGTCGTGCCACAGCGCGTAATGCGCGGCCGGCAACGCGACTTCGGTGACGTCGCCCGTCATCCAGTGCACGCGGCCGGCATGCTCGCCGAGCCGCTGTTTCGTTTCATCCAGCGCAACGGCGGAAAGATCCATCACGCCGATATCGCTGAAACCGCGCGCAAGCAGGTCCTCGGCCAGGGTGGAGCGGCCGCCGCCCACGTCCAGCACGGGCGCCTGGCGCGGCAGGTCCAGCGCATCGATCAGGCGCAGCGACTCGTCGAGATGCGGGCGGAACCAGCTGGTCTTCGCCTCGTCTTTCCCGCTGTAGACCGCGTCCCAATGCGATGAACGCACGGCACTCATCCCACTGCACCTTCCAGCGACACTTCGAGCAGCTTCTTCGCTTCCACCGCGAACTCCATCGGCAGTTCGCGGAAAACCTGCTTGCAGAAGCCGTCGACGATCATCGACACGGCGTCTTCCTCGCCGATGCCGCGGCTGCGGCAGTAGAACAGCTGGTCGTCGGAAATCTTCGAGGTGGTGGCCTCGTGCTCGACGATGGCGGTGGGGTTTTTCACTTCCATGTACGGGAAAGTGTGCGCACCGCACTTCTTGCCAATCAGCAGGCTGTCGCACTGGGTGTAGTTGCGCGCGCCCTCGGCGCCCTTCTCCACCTTCACCAGGCCGCGATAGCTGTTGCTGCTGCGGCCGGCGCTGATGCCCTTGGAGACGATCTTGGACTTCGTCCCCTTGCCGATGTGGATCATCTTGGTGCCGGTATCGGCCTGCTGGCGATGATGCGTCAGCGCGACGGAATAGAACTCGCCCACCGAGCGGTCGCCGCGCAGCACGCAACTGGGGTATTTCCAGGTGATGGCCGAGCCGGTTTCCACCTGCGTCCAGGAAATCTTGGAGTCGTCGCCGCGGCAATCGCCGCGCTTGGTCACGAAGTTGTAGATGCCGCCGACGCCGTTCTCGTCGCCCGGATACCAGTTCTGCACGGTGGAATACTTGATCTGCGCCTTTTCCAGCGCGACCAGTTCCACCACGGCCGCGTGCAGCTGATTCTCGTCGCGCATGGGCGCGGTGCAGCCTTCCAGGTACGACACGTAGGCGCCTTCCTCGCACACGATCAGCGTGCGCTCGAACTGCCCGGTATTGATCGCATTGATGCGGAAGTAGGTGGACAGCTCCATCGGGCAGCGCACGCCCTTGGGGATGAACACGAACGAGCCGTCGGAGAACACGGCGGAGTTCAGCGCGGCGAAGTAGTTGTCGCCCACCGGCACCACGCTGCCGAGGTACTGCTGCACCAGTTCGGGATGTTCGCGGATCGCCTCGCTCATGGAGCAGAAGATCACGCCGGCCTCGGCCAGTTCCTTGCGGAAGGTGGTGCCCACCGACACCGAGTCGAACACGGCATCCACCGCCACGCCGGCGAGCTTGGCGCGCTCGTGCAGCGGCACGCCGAGCTTGTCGTAGGTTTCCAGCAGCTTGGGGTCCACCTCGTCCAGCGACTTGGGTGCGGATTTCGGCGCGGCGTAATAGCTGATGGCCTGGTAGTCGATGGGCGAGAGGTTGAGCTTGGCCCAGTCGGGCGTGGGCATGGTGAGCCAGTGGCGATAGGCCTTCACGCGCCATTCGGTCATCCATTCGGGCTCTTTCTTGAGCGCGGAAAGCTGGCGCACGATGTCTTCGGACAGGCCGGCCGGCAGGTATTCGGTCTCGATGTCCGTGCTGAAACCGGCTTCGTAGCGACGACCCAGCGCTTCGGCCACTTCGGCGTTGTCGCGAAGTGTCGTGGCGGAAAGATCACTGCGTTCGGTGGTTTCGGTAGTCATGGCGTTCTTCTGTCGTCGTCGCGTTCGGTCGAGGGATGCGTCGTGTTCATCCGATCGGATGGATATCGATGCGGCGACTGGGTGGTTTGAGCATGTCGGACAGGCTGACGGCGCGCAGCGCGCTGTCCACGACGCTGTTGACGTGTTGCCAGTTGGCGCGCACGCCGCATTGCGACTCGCGCTCGCACTGGCCTTCGGCGAGGCTGCATTCGGTCATGCCGATGGGGCCTTCCAGCGCTTCGACGATCTGCGCCAGGGTAATCTCCCCGGCCGGCCGCGCCAGGCGGTAGCCGCCGTTGACGCCGCGGAAGGATTCGACCAGCCCCGCATGCCCCAGCGACTTGAGCAGCTTGCTCACGGTGGGCAGTTCCAGGCGCGTCTCATCGGCGATCTGCGCCGTGCTGAGCACGTCGTCCGGGTGGGCAGTTCCAGGCGCGTCTCATCGGCGATCTGCGCCGTGCTGAGCACGTCGTCCGGGTGGGCGGCGATGCAGGTCATCACCACCGTGGCGTAGTCGGTGAGTCGGCTGACGCGGAGCATGGGGATATCGGCCAGGGGACTGCGGGAATCGGTACCAAAATGGTACTGATTAATGACCTGGGGGTCAAACCGCGGCGATGCACCAAAAGCGGGAATCCGTCTGGCCGCGATGCGCTGTTTGCGGGCAATCTCGCGGGGCGCGGGGGCGCCCTCGCCGTCTTCCCTGCGCAGGCGGGGATCCAGCGC
>Ga0058700_1000032_pt1 | contig 98468 bp, 87 predicted proteins | sample AgamicAtAme_FD_71365 | JGI IMG/M metagenome (GOLD analysis project Ga0058700, IMG submission 71365) | Agave microbial communities from Guanajuato, Mexico - At.Am.e | ecosystem: Host-associated > Plants > Phyllosphere > Phylloplane/Leaf | place: Guanajuato, Mexico | collected 2012-06-07 | reverse complement strand
GGTGCTTGCTCCGCTGGTGGCTCGGCGTCTTGCTGAACCCGCTCTTCCCGACCGTCCCCATGGGGACGGTCGGGAAGAGCGGGTTCAGCAAGACGCCGAGCCACCAGCGGAGCAAGCACCCGACTCCGCCGCCTCCGAACACCGCAATGACAGATAAAAGACGAGTCATGTTGCTCCTTCTTTGCCGATGGGACACTGGTCAGGAGGCATGGTTTTGAGAGCGAGGCTTGCTCCCTGGAAACACGTGCCTTGGGACCACGATGCCGGCGTACCGTGACGGTCAGGCGCATCGCACCTCCACGCACAGCATGGTTCGGCCTCGGCGCTGGACGCGCAATGGCCGAGGCGGGTGCTTGGCATCGATTCGTCGGGAGAGCTTCTAAACGCATCAGCGCGACCTTGATGTGGAATACACCAGATCGGCGAGCGAGGCAAACAAGCACCTACAGCGCCCCGATCGGGACCTGTAGGCATCATTAGCCCCAAGGGGCGGTTTCCCTGGGCGTTGCACCTAGGGCGGAGGCATGCCATCTCCCTGCTCCAAGTATAGCAGTCTTACCCCCTCAAATGGGAGCTGGCCCAAGCCGCATTGATCGAAGCGCAGCCGCCACTGGCGCGGTATATCCGATCGGGGCCAAAGGGCTGTGAAGGGCCAAGGGAATGGACCCAAGGGGAAAGGCCCTACCCGAAAAGGCCAAAAGGCTCGACCGCTTCCGATTCCTCTGGGCATCTCATGTTTCCGTTCTTCCAAAGAAAAAGGTCATCCCCGGCGATGGCGGCCTCCACACCGTCTCAGTCCCCTGGAACGGGGCTGATCTCTCCTGAGCGGGCATCGGTGCTGTTGGCCACGCCGCGGCGGCAACGGCTGCTCGACCACATCTGGCAGCGCACCTCCCTGTCCCGCAAACAGTTCGCGACCCTCTACCTCTCGCCGCTGGAGCGCTACGCCGAGCTGGTCCAGCAGTTTCCCGCTTCGGAAAGTCACCATCACGCCTATCCGGGCGGCATGCTGGACCATGGCCTGGAGATCGTGGCCTATGCGCTCAAGCTACGGCAGTCCCACCTGATGCCGGTAGGCGCTGCGCCGGAGACTCAGGCGGCCCAAGCCGAGGCGTGGACCGCCGCCACGGCCTACGCCGCACTGCTGCACGACATCGGAAAGATCGCGGTCGATCTGCAGGTCGAGTATGCCGATGGCTCGACCTGGCACCCATGGCACGGCCCGCTGCGGCATGCGTATCGCTTCCGCTACAGGCAGGACCGGGAATACCGGCTCCATGGTGCGGCCACCGGCCTGCTGTACGCCCGCCTGCTCGATGCAGCCATTTTCGACTGGCTCAGCGGCTATTCCGATCTGTGGTCCGCGTTGCTGTACGTGCTGGCTGGGCAGTACGAACATGCCGGCATCCTTGGCGAACTGGTGACCCGGGCCGACCAGGCATCAGTTGCGCAAGAACTCGGCGGCGATCCCGCGAAAGCCATGGCCGCTCCGAAACATGCCCTACAGCGCAAACTGCTCGACGGGCTGCGTTTCCTGCTCCGCGAAGAGTTCAAGTTGAACCAGCCACAAGCCTCGGACGGCTGGCTGACCCAGGATGCCCTCTGGCTGGTAAGCAAGACCGTCTCGGACAAACTACGTGCCCATCTGCTGTCTCAGGGCATCGATGGCATTCCTAGCAGCAACACGGCTGTGTTCAACGTGCTGCAGGACCACGGCATCGTCTTGCCCACGCCCGACGGCAAGGCGATCTGGAAGGCGACGGTGACGAGCGAAGTCGGCTGGACGCACAGCTTCACCTTTTTGAAACTCCCGCCAGCAATGATTTGGGAATTGGCCGATCGGCCGGTGCCGTTCGCAGGGCGTGTCCAAGTCGATGCAGATCAAGAACAGGCACCGCAGCCGTCGATGCCCAACACCCCCGAGATGCAGCGTGCCCAGGCTCAAGAGATCGATACGCCGGGCATGACGCCACCGGCTGAAACGAACATCGCGGCTGGCGTCGACGCGTTGCTTGACCTGTTGGACTTGGAGCCTTCATCCACTGCAACTGGCCCGGCATCGACGCCGAATCACGAGCCCGAGCCGAGGCCGGCAGAAGGAGGGGCGCCGTCAACGGCTTCGCCCGCCAAAGCACCCTCAAGCGTTCACGGTGCCCCTTCAGGCGAGCATTTCGTGACTTGGCTGCGCGAGGGTATCCAGGTTCGCAAACTGATCATCAATGACGCGAAGGCGCTGGTGCATACCGTGGCCGATACCGCCTACCTGGTCAGTCCTGGCGTCTTCCAGCGGTATGCCCAGGAGCACCCGCAGGTGGCGGCAATGGCCAAGCAGGATGACGTAGAGGGCTGGCAGTGGGTTCAAAAGCGCTTCGAGAAGCTGGCATTGCACCGCAAGCACGCCAGTGGTCTGAACATTTGGACCTGCGAGGTCACAGGTCCGCGCAAATCACGTCGGCTGCATGGCTACCTTTTGCAGACTCCGAACTGCCTCTTCGCGGAGCCTCCGCCCAACAATCCGTTTCTTCGCGTCGATGAGAAGTCGCCTTGAATTTCATCGCGCATGCAAGTGAGGGCCGGAGGGGACGCTATGGGGTCGTCCTTCCGAAGAACATCATCTTGCATTCGTCGAGAAGGAAGATCGCGCCGACGACAAGCAGAAACAGGATGGACAAGGCGGTTCCAGATATCGGCTCCGCCAACAGTCCGAAGTACGCCATCAGTGACGCGATGACTGCGTTGCCAATCGTTGCCGCGGCAACCCAGGCGCTTGGCATGGAAGACCAGAACCGCCCCCGGACACGTGTCAGATAGATCGTCGCCTGCGCTGAGTAAATGAGGTAGACGAAGATCAACGTCTGGGTCTGTGGGATCGACATGGCCCATCGGTCCCGCGCAGCCCAAACGACGGCGAAGCCAAGGAGCAGCCATCCCGCAGCGAGAATACCTGCGATCTTGCTAATGGCCCCGATGCTCCACTGCTCCGGTGCCTGCGAGATCCCGGCGCGGTCCGTGGCGAGCGTAATGGTGACCACATCGTTCAGCACCACGAGCACGGCAATCAACGCCAGCGACGTTACGAAGAAGCCTGTGGCCATATAGCCGAAGGTCAGCAGAACAGCCAGTTCGATCGTCCGCGCGATCTTGGTGATCGTCCAGGTCAACATCCTTCGGTAGACTCGCCGGCCGCTGTTGATGACGGCGATCATGTCCTCCAAGCCCGGCCGCGTGAGCACCACCTGGGCGGAGCCCTTGGCGACGTCGGTCGCGCTGCTGACGGCGATGCCGACTTCGGCTTGTTTGAGCGCCGAGGCGTCATTCACGCCGTCGCCTGTCATGCCGACGACGTGACCGGCTCGTTGGAGCTTCTGCACCAGCTGGAACTTCTCTTGCGGATAGCAGCGGGCGAAGCCGTCGAAGCAGAGAGGGTCCTCCGCTTGTGCCACACCGTCGCCGAAGTGGTCTCCAAGGCCCACTTGTCTTGCGACCGCCCGAGCGGTGGCTACGGTATCCCCACTGATCATCAGCACCTTCACGCCGAGATTGCGCACCGCCTGGATGAGCGCCGGTGCATCTTCCCGCAGCGTGTCGCCGAAGGCCAGCAGCCCTCGGACGATGAGGCCGTCTTCCGGCCCGGCCGCGACGGCCAGGACACGGGCTCCAGTCGCTGCAAGCTCCTCCACGCGCTGGCCCATTCCGTCGATCGACTCGGCGATCTGCGCTACTGTCGGCGGTGACCCGAGTACGACCCGAACGGTCTGGTCGCCACGGCGCACGTAGGCCTCCGACCGCTTCAGCGCTGGATCGAACGGGACGAGTCGGAGCCGATCCAGAGGTCGCAGCCCGCGTTGGGCCAGCGCCGACAGGATGCTCAATTCCAGTTGGCTTTGCGACGCCTCGTTGCAGGCCGCTGCAGCCCATACCAGCAGTTCGGCTTCGGTATCGTCTGCAGCGAGAGGAACCAGCGCGGAGATGACCTGCCGGTTTTGGGTCAATGTGCCGGTCTTGTCAACACACAGCACATCCATGGTCGCCGCTTCCTGGACGGCGGACAGGCCGGTCACGAGGACGCCCTCCCGTGCGAGCGCGCGGGCCTCAACCGCGTTGGCGACGGTGAATGCCGCGGGCATCGTCACCGGGACCGTTGCGATCACGAGCACGAGCAGGAACGGGATCAGCGCGACCAGATCAGCGCCGCTCCATAGGGCGAACACCACCAGCAACGCCGCCAGCACGGCGTCGATGGCGACCAACCGGCGAACGACGGCAAAGAGAAGCTGGTCGAGGTGGCCAGCGGACCGCGCGGAACGTACCAGCTCGGCAGTTCGACCGAAATAGCTCTTGGCGCCAGTCACGGCAACGATGGCCGTCACTTGGCCGCTGCGTACAGTGGATGCGGAGTAGATGATTTCGCCCACGCTGCGGGCGACGAGTGCGGATTCGCCTGTCAGTGCAGATTGATCCACTTCGGCCGTCCCCTCGGCAACGGTGCAATCGGCTGGAACCAGGTCGCCTGGACCGAGATGGATTTCATCGCCGGGAACAAGCTCGCGCGCGGGAATGACCCGCCAAGTGCCATCGCGGCGAGCACTGGCGGTTACTTTCAGCTTGCTTCGCAGAAGGTCCAAGACCCCTTGGGCTCGCCGCTCCTGGACGCCGCCCACACCAGCGCTGAAAAGCAGCCAAAGACCGATCAGAAGCGGTTCGTTCACCTTGCCCAGCAGCACTTCGAGGATGAGTGCGATTTCCAGCATCCAGGGAATGGGTCCCCAGAGCCGTTTGAGGATGCCCCTTGCCAGGCTGCCCTGCGCTTCTGGAATCTCGTTGAAGCCGTACTGGTGCAGTCGCGATTTCGCTTCTGTTTCGGAGAGGCCGGACCGGTCATGCGCTTCGAGCGCTGCCGTTTCCGATGCGGTTGTTGTCATGGTTTTGGCTCTCCTGCGTTCTCGTCGTCAAAGAATCTCAGAAGGCGTCCGCGATCCCGCGTCGAGCACTGTCTTCGACCGAGGTTTCAAGCTGTCATTGAGTTCATAAACGACCGGCGTTCCGTTGGCGATTTCCAGCTTCGCGACCCGATCGTCGTCCAGGTCTTCGACGATCGCGGTAAGTGCTCGCAGGGCATTGCCATGTCCAACCATCAGAACACGGCGGCCCTGGTGAAGCGAGGGGGCCACCGACTCCATCCACGCTTCGCGCACGCGGTCCATGGTCTGCAGCAGCGACTCGCCCTGCAAGGCACGGTGCGCCGCCGGCTCTGGGTAGCGTGCGTCGATCGCGATCAGGCTCGACGCTCGCTCATCTACGGGGGGCGGCGTGGCATTTGGCGAGCGGCGCCAGTGTCGTACCTTCGCCTCGCCGAAGGCGCGTAGCGCATCTTCACGGAGCAGGCCCGTGAGTCCGCCGTAGTTGCGCTCGTTCAGGCGCCAGTCCAACTGCTGTGGAATCCAGAATCGCTGCATTTCGTCGAGAGCTATCCATAGCGAATGCACACAACGCCGCAACACCGAGGCAAAAGCGAGGTCGACCTCGATGCCAGCATCGCGCAGTGCGCGGCCCGCTTCGCGCATCTGTGTTTGCCCCAGGGCGGTCAGTTCGACATCTGCCCATCCCGTGAAGCGTTGATCGCGATTCCACTCGGATTCGCCATGGCGCAGGAGAACAAGACGGCCCGACATGGCGAGCCGTCAGCGGGTTGCTCGCCTGCCGGCGCTGATGCCGAGGAGCGCGGCGAGCCCGATGCTCAAGATGGCGACCTTTTCCGCCGACGGCAACGCAACCGCCGGCCCGAAGAACCAGATGGCCGCGACCCATACGACGATGCCCGCGGCGAGCCAGCCGTCGTCGATGAAGAGGGAAATGGCTTCGCTTGCGATCAGGCGCAGGGTGCTCTCTTTGGGAACCTTCGTTGGAGCGAGCTTCGGAGCGGCGATGGCCGCAAGGCGCGCAGCGGCTGTCCGGCCAAGCCGACGGCACAGCGCCACGAGTCCCAGCGACACGACGAGAAACAACGCGATCAGCGCCAAAACGGCCCAATCCTCGCCCGGCCACTCCAGGCTCAGACCTTCACCGACCCAGAACGTACCAAAGGCCGCCAGCAGGACACCAACGCCGAACTTGAGCGTGTTCTCCGGGACGCTGGCGAGCGGGCGGTGCAGGAACAAACCCAGCACGACGACGGTCAGCAGCGCCAAGCCTGCACCGACGATGGCTGGAACCAGTGCACCACCTGCGCCTATGGCGATAACGATGAAAACCACCTCGATGCCTTCGAGCATGACGATCTTGAAAGAGGTCGTGAAGGCCAACGTGTCGATAGACGGGCCAACGGAGCACGCCTGCCTCCGCAGCGCGGCCGTCTCTTCCTCGAAGGCCTTGGCTTCGTCATGAAGCGCCAGCACACCCGCAGCGCGCAATACTGCCTTTCTCAGCCAGCGCAACCCGAAGAGCAGCAGAAGCGTTCCCACGACGAGCTGAACGGTTTGCAGCGGAATGCGCATCAGCGCGGGCCCGAGGGCCGCGACCAGGGCCAGCAAGACGGCCAGCGCTGCGGAGGTGCCAAGCAATGCGGAACGCCAGCCGCGCACGACGCCAACCGCCAGTACGATGGTCAACGCCTCGACGAATTCGACCATCGACGCCATGAAGGCGGCGAGGACAATCGGCGCGATAGAAGTCCAGTTCATGAGATTTCCTTTTGCAGCTACCTGCGGTCCGACCAGATGAGCGCCCATGTGCCTGCAGCCATCAGCACCGCCGCCAGTGCAAACCCGACGACCGGCGATAGTGCGGTCCACACCACGCCGACCGTTGCGCTGGAAACGAACTTGGCGACGCCATTCACCGACCCCAAAGCGCCGTAGCTGAGCGCCAGCTTGTCTGCGTCCACCATCTCCGCGGTGACGGTGGATTCAAGTGCCTCCTGGACCGCCACGTACAACCCGGCGATGAAGAAGATGCCCGCGAGCTGCGGCACGCTGTCAACCTGCAGCCAGAACGCCAGCGCAGTCAGAACCGCCGTCAGGGCACCGAGCACATAGCCGGCGACCAGCACGCGGACATGGCCGGCTCGGTCGGCGAGATAGCCAATCGGATACGACACGACCACCTGGACGACGTTGCGCCACACATAAAGCAGACCTGCGACCTGCGCCGCCTTCACGACACCGAACCTCGGAGTGAGCAGCGTGGTCGCGGCCAGGATCAGCAGGCTGTGAGAAAAGTCGCCTACGCCGAAGATGCCGACTGCGGCGAGATAGCGCTTGAAGCGTGCCGGCAGCCCGCGTACCGTGCTGAAGAACTTCAACGCGGGGTTGGCCGAGTGTTCTGGGTCGCGGACCAGCGTGAGGAAGGCCAGCACTGCCAGCGCGCCCGGGACTACGGACAGCCAGAGCACGAGACGGAACGGACCCGCCGGACTGTCCCATTGCAGCGCCTGTGACCACCCAAGCAGCGCGACACCGAGCAGCGGTCCCGCAACGGCACCAACGGTATCGGCCGCCCGGTGAAAGCCGAACGCGCGGCCGCGTGTCTCGGGCGACACCGCCTGGATGACGATGGCGTCGCGCAGCGGGCCGCGCAGTCCCTTGCCGAACCAAGACACGATGCGCCCCAGCAGGAGCAGGGGCCAGCCGGCGGCCAGCGCAATGAGCGCCTGGCCCACCGGCGTGAGGCCGTAGCCCACCAGTACGAGCAATTTGCGATGCCCGAGCTTGTCGGCGATGTAGCCCGAGACCATCTTGGTGAACGCCGCCACCGCATCGGCGATGCCTTCGATGATGCCCAGGACGGCTGCCGGAATGCCGAGCACGGCGAGGAAGCCCGGCAGGATGACCGTCGTGGTCTCGTAGCAGAAGTCACCCAATGCGCTCGTGATGCCCGCGCCAGCGACGGTTCGATTGAGCCAGCCCTTGGCAGTGCGCACAGGCGCAGCCAAGGCGGCTTCCTTGGATTCACTCATTTCTCGATTCCTTCCTGGTGGTGGACGCATGTGGGTACGCTCGGCCAATGTGGGCAGGTACATGGCGGCACCTTGGTCTCACGGCAGCTCGAATATGGCGAGCACGGGGTAGTGGTCCGAAGCCGCGTCGGTGATCGCGTTTCTAATGACCTGGTAGCTGCGTGCCTTGGCCGCTAGCGCCTGGGACGCCAGCAGATAGTCGCAGCGCATCGTGGCGAACTCGACGTCGCGGTAGCCCGCAGTGGGTACGGTCGGCGTCGCCGCTGCGTCGAACCGGTGTCCCAGATCGACCCACCCAGCCGCTTCGAGGTGCGCCAGCACGCTGCGGTCCAACCCTCGCAGATCGTCGGCGACGTAGCGGGCGCGGTGATGCGGCGCAAGTGCTGTCCAGTCTTCCGGCTCAGGGTCGTGTGGCGAGGCGGAGTTGAAGTCGCCGGTGATCAGGGTCAGCCGGTCCGGAGCAGCCTGCACGCCGAGGTACGCCGCTTCCCTACGGCGTACTTCGGGGCCGTTGGGGCACAGGTGCGCGCTGATGAATGTGACGGGCAATTCGCTGCCGGGCACGGCCACTTTGAGCGTGGCGAGCGTGTGATGGAAGTTCGCGCCGTCGGCCTCGAAGCTCAGCGCCCGCAACGGCGTGCGGATGAAGATGGCGACGTTCTGGCCCGTCCGCGGCGCGATGGCCAGGAAGCCGCGCATGTCGATACGCTGCTCCAACGCATAGAGCCAAGCACCGCCGTTGGCGTCGAACCCCTTGGCTTCCTGCATCAGGAAGACATCGGGACGCAGCTCGTTGACGAGCTCGACTTGGGCTCTGGCGCGCGTGTCGTCTGAGCCGTCAAGGCCCGCGAAGAGGGTGTTGTAGGTGAGGACAGTCAAAGTCACGGGGAACTCCTTTTGATCAACGGTTTTCGTCGTGGGCCTCGAAGACGTGCTGTGCGTAAGCATCCAGCAGCGCCTCGCACTGATCGAGGCGCCGTTTGGCCTCGACGCCGCGTGCGGCGCCGTAGAAGTCGAGCTTGCGGATCTTCTCGAGCCAGGTCTGGAGTTTCTTGAGGTCCGCGTCGTTCTCTTCGAGTTCGGCGTAGGTGAAGTGGCGGGCCCGCGTCTCCTTGGCGACCTCGGCGTCGAAGTCATCGCACTTGTCGATGAACTCGGCGTACTCCTCATCGCGATCCACCTTGAAGCGCCCAACCACCTTATCTTCCTGGCCCTTGTCCAGGGCGACCGTCTCCAGCAGCACGGACTCACCGGCCATCTCGTGAATTTCGTTCTCGATGATCTTCAGCCGGCGCGTGTGATCGTCGTTCTTGGGCAGCAGGCAGACGCCGTTCTGCAGGTAGACGGCGCCCATGCCCTTGAGCTTTCGCCACAGGCCGATCCGCTTCTTGGCGGGTTCGGCCGGCACCTTGTACGTGAGCATGAGCCAGTTTTGCGCTTTCATGAGTTCAATGATAATGAAACGGTCGTTACATCGCAAGAGTGCCGTATGATCATCCTGAATGTGCATCTACAGAATCCGAACTGAAACGAACTCGACGACCATTCGGAATTTGTGTATAGTGGTTGCAAGGAGATGGCGTTCCTCCCCTGACAAAACCGCAGCCGTCCTAGCGCTGCTGATGACGCCTACAGAACCTGACCTTCGTCGGGGCTGTAGGCGCTCGCGTTCACATCCCTCCCGTTGGTCAGCCCGATTGATTTCGAGCCTTGACCAATGCGCAGATTTCTCCGCCACCACAGACACATTGAGCCGCTGCCGAAGCCAGGCAGCTTGCTTCTTATCGCCCACGCCTTTTCGGCCTTGGCTCGCAAGAGGTGGGCGCTGTTCTGCGGCGGCGATCGCAACCATGCAGGCGCGCCGCCCCGCCCGGGGCCGCTCGTGCCGGGCTCAGAGGTGGCCGTTCATTTGGCCGAACTTCGGCCTGGCCGGGCGCCCAAATGAGCGCTGCGCAAACCTATCCACGTGCCCGTGCCGACTCGCCAGTCGGATTGGCTAGTCGTGGCAGTTCGTCTCTGGCGCTAGGCCTTGTCGACCAGCTCGACGCGGCCGATTCGAGACACGGCATGAGCCCGGCCAGTGCGGGAGAAAGTCCTTTCGATCGTCGCGTTTGCTCTGCTGCGGGCGTGTCGGACGTGAATCAGGCGCACGCCACTGCAATATGCGGGCAACCACTAGTCAACCCGATGGATTCGAGCAAATAACCCATGCGTAGATACCTCCGCCGCCCCGAACAAGTCGAACTACTACCGCACCTCGGTAAATGGCTTGTCATCGCTACCGTCATCGCTGCCCTGGCCGGCAGTGCTTCCGCCTTCTTCCTGCTGTCCCTGGACCGCGCGACGGAGTGGCGCGAGGCCCACCGATGGATCATCTGGTTGCTCCCCTTGGCAGGCATGGGCGTCGGACTGGTCTACCACTTCCTGGGCAAGCAGGTGGACGGCGGCAACAACCTCATCATCGACGAGATTCACGATCCCAAGAAGGTGGTGCCGCTGCGCATGGCGCCGCTGGTGCTCGGCGGGACGGTGGTGTCGCATCTGTTCGGCGCGTCGGTCGGCCGTGAAGGTACGGCGGTGCAAATGAGCGGCGCTCTCGCCGACCAGTTGACCCACGTTTTCCGTCTGGAACACGAGGACCGGCGCATCGTTCTGATGACGGGCGTCAGCGCCGGCTTTGCGGCCGTCTTCGGCACGCCGCTGGCGGGCGCCGTGTTCGGTCTCGAAGTGCTGGCCATCGGCCGGATGCGATACGACGCGCTGTTCCCGTGCGTGGTCGCCGCCATCGTGGCGGACCAGGTGTGCCTGGCCTTTGGCGTGCACCATACGCACTACATCGTTCCCGAAGTCGTGCCGATCGGTGCGTGGAGCGTGTTGGCCGTCGTGATTGCCGGCATCATCTTCGGGCTTGTGGGGGCGGTCTTCGCTACCGCAGCGCACAAGCTCGGCGCGACAGTCAAACGGCATATTGCTTACGCACCGTTGCGTCCCTTCGTAGGTGGCGTGGTAGTCGCTGTGGCCGTCTGGGCGCTCGATGCGTACAACTACATCGGGTTGGGCATCCCAGACATCGTGCGCTCGTTCCACGAGCCGATGAAGCCCTGGGACTTCCTGGGCAAGCTGGTGTTCACCGTCGTTTCCTTGGGCACGGGCTTCAAGGGCGGCGAGGTGACGCCGCTGTTCTACATCGGTGCCACCCTGGGCAACGCGCTCGCGCCGCTGTTGCACCTGCCGTTCCCGATGCTCGCCGGCATCGGCTTCGTCGCCGTCTTTGCCGGCGCGGCCAATACGCCGATCGCCACGACGCTCATGGCGATGGAGCTGTTCGGCTCCGAGATCGGGCCGCTGGCTGCCGTGGGCTGCATCACGGCCTACTTGTTCTCCGGCCATACCGGCATCTATCACGCGCAGCGAGTCGGCCACAGCAAACACAGCAAGCATCGCCGCACGGTGCCGGAAGAACTGCGCATCGCCGACTTGGCGCACTTCCGCAAGCAGAAGCACGCCGAACACGCGAAGGAGAAACCAAGCACGTCATCGGCGCCGAGCGAGTCGTCGAGCAACAAAGGCGAACTAAAGAACTCGATTGAGACACCTGCCACATCAAAGGAAAAGCATCAATGACCTCGAAAGCCAGTCAGCAGCACTTGGCCGCATTGCGGCTGTATTTCCCGACTGCAACGAAGGCGAAGGCCACGCGCTTCTGGCATCACTTGAGCGCGCCAGCACTTGCGCAGCATCTGCTCAAGGTTGCACGAGACGCGAAGATCGTCCAGGCCATATTGCACCAGGTGGGCTCCGGCTATCTGCCCGGTGAGCGGATGTCGCATCACCATCCAGAGCTAACCGACATGCGCCATCCGCAGTGCCTCGAATTGCTCGATACCGAACACCGGTTGCGCGACTTCATTCACGAGCACGCAGAGGAGTTGCGCAAGGTGCATGCAGTGCTGTTCCTCTGCGAACTGCCGCTCGGTCATGCCAAGGGGATACCTGTCCATCGTGCGGCCAGAAACAAGGATGCCGGCGATCACCACGAGGAACACGAAGGCCAGACCCAGACACCTCACGCCAACGGCTTTCAACTGACGTTTTTTACTGAGCAGGACCGTCGGCATGGCCACAAGCCCATGGGCGAATGGCTGTTGACGTTCGCAAAGGAGCATGGCGCTGTCGGCGGAACGCTGGTGGGCGGAGGCGAAGGGTTCGACCACACGGGACGATTCCACTCCAGCCACTTCTTTGAGCTGGCAGACCAGCCTCTCGCGATCACTGTTTCGGTCGATGCGGTGTCTTGCAAACGCCTGCTGGATGCGCTGGCCGAAGAGGACATCAACCTCGCCTACGTGAAGGTGCCCGTCGAGTACGGGCGCGTAGGAAAGGCGTCCAAGTAGTTCATCGAGATTTCACCCCAACCAAGAAGGAGACTGACCATGCTGACCGTTCGCAATCTTCGTCCTGAGCCAACCGTTCGCGATTGGCTACAAGAGAACAACCGCTTGTTTGCCGGCTTGCTGCTTTGGTCCGCGGCATTGCTGTGGCTGGCCGGTAGCGGACCTCGCATCGTTGAATCTGCCTGGTATCGCGTCAGTTTTGTGGAGGGTGCCATGCTGTACGACCGCATGCTAGACGAGGCCTCGTGCAAGGCCCTTTCCCTCGATGGCGTTGTGAGCTGTCTGTCTGGGGCTGAACTCGGAGCAACCGAGAAATAGGTTCTCGTGCGTTAGTGCGGCCGCTCATGCATTGCATGTCGGCGGCCGCGTTTGGCAGTTTTTCTTTTCATGCATCGGGTCCGTACATGGCAACTACCATTCAAACAATACACGCGCGCGAAATCCTGGACTCGCGCGGCAATCCAACCATCGAGGTTGACGTCAAGCTGAAAGGTGGCTTTACGGGAAGGGCCGCCGTCCCGTCTGGCGCCTCGACTGGCATCCATGAAGCCGAAGAGATTCGAGACGGCGACGCCCACCGCTATGGTGGCAAGGGCGTGCGCAAAGCCGTCTCGCATGTCAACAAGGCGATCGCGGCAGTGTTGCATGGCCTGGATGCCTGCGACCAAGCGGGCATCGACCGAGTGTTGATCGAATTCGACGGCACGCCAAACAAGTCGCGCCTCGGGGCCAACGCGATCCTCGGCGTCTCTCTGGCCATAGCACGCGCAGCGGCGCATGCGACCGATCAACCGCTGTTCCGGCACCTTGCCGGCGCTCATACGCTCCGCATGCCGGTGCCGATGTTCAACATCCTCAACGGCGGTGTTCATGCGAACTGGCAAGGACCGGATTTTCAGGAATTCATGATCGCCCCTGTAGGCGCCGAGAGCTTCTCCGAAGCGGTTCGCTATGGGGCAGAGATTTACCACCGTCTTCGCACGATCCTCAAGGACCGTGGGTACTCGACCGCAGTGGGCGACGAGGGCGGCTTTGCTCCCACATTGAAGCGCAACAGCGAAGCGGTCGAACTCATCCTGACCGCGATCGAGGGCGCGGGCTATCGCCCGGGCGACGACGTGGTGATCGCGCTCGACCCAGCGTCGAGTGGCTTCTTCAAGGACGGCCTCTACCACCTCCATAGCGAGAGCCGTCAGGTCACTGCCGCGGAACTGGTTGACCTGTACGAGGAGTGGACTACTCGCTACCCGATCGCGGTGCTGGAGGACGGCTTGGCGGAGGACGACTGGACCGGGTGGCGGCTCCTGAATCAGCGGCTCGGCCAGCGTATCGAGTTGGTCGGGGACGATCTGTTCGTGACCAATGTCGAGCGCATCGAGCGCGGCATTCGGGAGGACGTCGCCAATGCCGTGCTGATCAAGCCCAACCAGGTCGGCACGCTCACTGAAACCCGCGCTGCGGTAGATGTGGCTTACACGGCTGGCTGGGGTGCGATGGTTTCCCACCGTAGCGGCGAAACGATCGACAGCTTCATCGCCGATCTGACCGTTGCTCTCGGCACCGGTCACCTCAAGACCGGGGCGCCGTGCCGTGGTGAGCGAGTCGAAAAGTACAACCAACTCATGCGCATCGAGGAAGCGCTGGGAAGCGATGCTCTCTATGCGGGGCGCGCGGCCTTTGTTCGATAAGACGATTAGGGAGCATCACACATGACCAGAATCATTCTCGCCCGCCACGGGCATGTCGATTGGATCGCGCCAGAACGCTTTCGCGGGCGAGCGGAACTGCCCTTGTCGAAGCTGGGCGAATTGCAAGCAGAAGCCCTGGCCGGCCGGATAGCACAGAGCTGGAAGCCGACAGCCATCTACACCAGCCCGCTGTCGCGTTGCATCCGCACCGGCGAAGCAATAGCCCGGACGACCGGCGCTCCCTCCCAGGTACTGGAGGATCTGGCCGACACCCACTATGGGCAGTGGCAAGGCCTAACCCACGAGGAAGTCCGCTCGCGCTGGCCCGCTGAGTCGCGGACTTGGTTCGCGGCGCCGCACCTGGCCGTGATTCCAGATGGGGAGACCCTGGCGGACGTTCTCGTCCGAGCGCTGAAGGCTTTGCAGGTGGTTCTTCATCGTCACAGCGGTCAGACCGTGGTCCTCGTCGGGCACGACAGCATCAATCGGGTTCTTCTGTTGCAGTGCCTCGGACTTTCCCTGACGCGCTATTGGCGGATCAAGCAGGAGCCCTGCTGTGTGAACGAGATCGCGATCGACGGCGATGACTTCACCATTCATCGAATCAACGAGACACATCACACCCTGGGACTGAGCGTCTAGGTCTGTGCCGCACGCGCGAGCAAGGGAGAAAGCGGTTGGACCTTCGACATCTCAGATGCTTCCTCGCTCTGGCGGAGGAACTCCACTTCGGCCGAGCTGCGGACAGATTGCACATGGAGCAATCGCCGCTGTCGCGCACCATCAAGGAGCTTGAAGATCGACTTGGCGTGCGCTTGTTCAACAGAGATCGCCGAGGGACGCACCTGACCCGTGCGGGCGAGGTTTTCTTGCAAGACGTGCGGCGGGTCTTCACTGCGCTGGAGCAGGCCAAAGAAGGAGCCAGGGCAGCGGCTGCAGGTCACTGCGGTTTGCTGCGCGTCGCGCTGTCCGACGGTGCTACCCAGCCTCGGCTAGCAGCGTTGCTGGCCCTCTGCAGAGAGGAAGAGCCTTCCGTCGAAATCCGCCTGTCCGAGGTTCCGTTGATCGAACAGTTGCGCGGGTTGAGAGACGGAACATTCGATGCGGGTTTCGCCCGCTCCGACGAGGTTGGGGACGGGATCGACGCTTATCCGCTGTGGCGCGAGCCGCTTGTTGTCGCGGTCCCTTCACGGCACCCCCTACTTGCGCATCGGCTAATTCCCCTGGAAGAGTTGCTTCGGTACCCACTCGTCATGTGCCATCCAGAGGTTTGCGAAGGATATTGCCGGCAAGTCGACCGTGTTTTGCGCGCTGTCGAGGTTGAACCCAATATCGCCGAACGAGCTACCTCGCTGGAAATGATGCTGACCTTGGTCGCGGCCGGCTATGGAGTGGGCTTCGCAGCTGCCGAAAGGATTGCCGTATGTCGTCATCCTGAAGTTGTCGTGCGACCACTTGCGCACGACGATGCTGAGTTAACGACCTACCTCCTCACAAAGACGGATGCAGAAGGTTCCGAGCGCCTCGACGCATTCGTTGGGCGCGCTATGCGAGAAGCACAAATATCCAATCCTGAAAACTAGGCTGGAGGTTTTTTATTCTTCTTGATCTCACTTAGATTTATTTCGGTATCGGCCATCAGGTTGGTGGCTGTGCAGCCTAGCGCTTCGGCGATTCGGAGAAAGATCGCAAGCGTCGGCATATGCTCCCCGCGTTCAATCTTTCCCATGTGGGAGCGCTCGATGCCGGCCCGATGAGCTAGCGTTTCCTGTGCGGTTCCTTGCTCTGTCCGCTTCATGCGGACGGCCGTTCCGAAAGCGAACGCCGAGTCGGGCTCGTATGTTTTTGTACCGGAGGGACGCCCTCGTTGGATCGAACGCTTCTGCATTGCAGCAGCGTCAGGCATCACTACAAGTTAAACCACGTTAAACTTAACTCAAGAAACAGACCGTTGGGTTGGTGGCGTGAATTCTGCTTAGGAGCACTCGTGACATGACTGCTCGTACCCACCATGTGCCGTTGAGGATCGCTGTGTCGTCCGGGGCTCTATCGCCTCAGGTTGCAGCGTTGCTGTCCAGACAGCGAGCCGAGGAGCCTCAGACCCCTGTAGTCCTCGAAGAGGTTTCGGTTTGCGAACAGGTCTGCGGCCTGGAGGATGGCCGATACGACCTCGGCCTCGCTTTGACCACCGCTCCCGGCCACTCCTTGAATGCGCAGCCGCTTTGGCATGACGAGCTGGCACTTGCAGTGCCGATCAGGTCGCCGCTTCTGAACTTCACGGCCGTGCCGCTGGAGGAGTTCGCACACTATCCCCTGATTCGCTGGCGCAGCGACGAATACGATCCGGTGGATCAGCTCATGGAAAGGCTGCAGCAACAGGCGTGCACTCCACCGGAGATCTTCTGTGTGCGCACGTTCGAGCTGATGGCGATACTCGTGGCTGCCGGCTATGGGATAGGGTTGGGCGCAAAGTCTCGAATCGCGGCCGCGCGCGAGCTTGACATCATCATGCGTCCCCTTGCCGGTGATCGCCAGGAACTGACCACCTACATTCTGCGTCCGCCATGCGAGTTGCCCCCGTCGGTCGATCGTCTGGCCGAGCGAGCGCAGGCAATCTCTGGATAGCTGTGAATGCGGCGGCTTGCTCGCCGGGTCGCTCAATGATCCCCATGGTCCAGATCGTGTGGCTGTGGGGGACTTTGCTCCGCTCGCTGGCGTTGCAGACGTTCAGCGCGGTGCTTGCGCGACTCCGCGACCGCGGGACGCAGGTCGGCCACAGCTTCGGGCTCATCAGTTATTTCCATACCAAGGATGGCCTCAAGCATGTCTTCTAGCGTTGCCAATCCGACGGCGTCTCCGTACTTGTTTGTTACCAAGCCAATGGCTTCATGCTGGGCCAGAATTTTCTCGAAAGCCTTGGCCACGGGCTCGCTCTCGGGGAATGTGGGGATGGGGTGAAGGAAAGACACGAGTGGCGAGGCTCCCTCGCATCCTTTCGCGTAGGCCTTCAGCACTTCTCTATGCGAAACGTAGCCTCTGACGTGTCTTCTGTCGCCTGCAAACAGCGGAATTCGGCTGAATGCATCTGCGCCGGCTGCCTCAATGAGGTCTGACACAGTACACCCCTCATCCAGCATGAACACGACGGCGTGTGGCGTCATCACGTCCTCCAGCAGGATTTCCTGGCTGTAGATCAGATTGCCGATCAACTTAGCCTCAGCGCGCGAGATTGCGCCGTCTTGAGGTGCGGCCCCGACCAGGAATGAAAATTCCTTGCGGGTAAAGCGCTCGCGTTGACGCCGTGCCAACAAGCGTACCAAAGCTCGTGTAATGACCAATAGCGGTGTCATGACTCGCATGAGATGCGACAGCGTGTACCCGGTGAAGGCCGAAAACTGGCCGGCATGCCGCGCTGCAATGGTCTTGGGGATGATTTCGGCCAGAACAAGGAGCAGTACAGTGAGCACGGCGGAAAACAGCCCGACCCAAGCCTCGCCGAACAACTCCGTGGCGTATGCACCTCCAAGCGTCGCGCCCACCGTTATTGACACGGTATTCAGAATGAGAATCGTGCTAATGGCGTCGTCAACCCGAGTCTGCTTGATCTCAAGAAGCCGCGCGGCCCCGAGGCTGCCCGCCGCCCGCCGCTCCAACAATGCGGACGTGCGGACAGAAAATAAGGTCACCTCAAGCAGCGAGCAGAGATGTGACATGACGACCGTCACCACCACCCAGAATGTCAGCATTCCCATGTAATCCTCCGTGATCCATGCCATGGAGCCAAACCAGGTTTCGACCTCGATAGCTTGGGCGTAGCCCTCGGTTCGACTCGAATGAAGCTCGTGAAGTTGCAGGTGGCAAACTCAGGCGGCATATGGGTACCGGTCGAGTGAACCATAAAACCTGGCTTTGTCGATAGCTTCGATAACGAGCGCATGACCCGACCGCCAGGCTCCATTCATCTATGCCTTTCTAGGCGAATTCAGGAACGGACCATTCTTGTTGCTTCACGGTCGCGGTTACTGCGAGCACCGTTTTGTCGAGATTGCCTGCGGTCACACCATCAATGGCTGACTTGCCCCGAAGCATTGGACGGGGTTCGAGCAACGCCTCATAGATGCGCCAGGGGTCCGCACCTCTGGTCAACTTCAGAACCGCCTGAATCAACGCATGCTTGAGCGGATCGAGGTGCCAGTCTGGAACTCGCTGGCCACGATTCCCGACATTCAGCGCCAGCAAGTTGCCGGCCTTGATTTCATAGCTGATCCATCGACGGGACTTGCCAGCCATTTTGGCGTAGTCGGCGACGAGTAAGTTATGTGGCGCCTCGAACACGTCGACCAGTTCCATGCGCTGACGCTGAATATCCGAAAGAGGCTCGTCCATCGCCGACCGAGGCAATGGCACGGCAGGAAGCCGCTGCGATGCCGCGGACACAAGGGGCATCCCGTCGCCGGGTTTCGTAACGATGAGAATCTGCGGAGGCTGCGCTTCAGACTTGGGCCGAGTGCGGTCCGCCTCTACCTCTTCTTCGGACAGGACCGGAACCCCTTCAAGGTGAATTGCAAGTGGCGTGCTTGCGGCCTCGACCATGTTTTGCTCGAACAGGTCGAGGCGGTCGGCCCAATCCTGCATCATGCGTCGGCGCTGCTCAACGTACTCTGCATGGTTGTAGCTGGCGCTGACCTTGTTGGGATCGACGTGCGAGAGTTGTGCATCTACCCACGCCTTCGGATACCCGATTTCGTTCAGCGCGGTGGACATGGTGGCCCGCAGCCCGTGTCCTGTCAGAAGATCCCTGTAACCCATGCGCTTGAGTGCTCCGTTGAGGGTGTTCTCGCTGATGCGTTGCATCGGTTTGCTGTCGTGGCGGAGCAGGAAGTGTTGAGCTGGTTTGAACTGTTCCATCAGGTGTCGAACGATCTCCATAGCTTGCTCTGACAAGGGCACGATGTATGGTGGAACATCCTTGGGCAACTGCCGCTTCTTTCGCATGTCCATTTGCAGTTGCTTCACAACATCCGGCGGGATGATCCAGAGGCCGCGATCGAGATCGAACTGGTCGGGCGTCGCCATACGCAGCTCGCCGGTACGGACTCCGGTCAGCATCAAAAGTCGAAGGCCCAACTGAGTTTGCAGCCGGCCACGGTACCTGCGTAAGCGTTGCAGCAGCTTGGGCAGGTCCGCCATGCGCAGAAACGGATTGTGGTTGACGGGAGGTAGCGGCAAGGCCACGACGTCGAGATCGGATGCAGGGTTCTGTTCAAGGCCAGGCACGATCACCAGCGCATACCGGAACAACTGGTTGAACCAGGTTCTTACCTTCTCTGCAACGGACAACGCCTTGCGCTTTTCGATCTTGGCGATCACCTCTAAGAGGTCGGTGCGCTTGACGTCGTAGACAGAGCGCTTGCCGAGCGTTGGCAGTACGTCCTTGTCGAACACGCGAGGGATCTGCGACAGGGTGGTTTGCCGACCTTGTTTGAGGGCGAGCCCGCGATGCTTGAGCCACTTTCGATACACGGCGTCGAAAGTGTTCTGGTCCGCCAAGCGGACTGCCGCGCGCTTTTGCTTGCGATGAACGTGTGGATTGGTGCCCTTCGAGACCAGCCCGCGGGCCTCGTCTCGGAGAGTTCTCGCCTCGCGTAAGGTCACCTCTGGATACGTGCCGAGCGACATCCGCTTTTGTTTGCCGGCCCATTGGTAGCGGAAGTGCCAGGACTTGTTGCCATTGTCGGCAACCGCCAGGGCAAGCCCGTCTGAGTCTGAAAGGGTGTAGGCCTTGCCGGTCGGTTTGGCTTGCCGGACTGCCGTGTCTGAAAGTGCCATGCTCTTGCTCCTGTTGGGAGTCAGGAGCAGATGCTGGTCTCGTCTACCACGCCCCTCCAGCAACAAACCGGAAGCCGCCACGTCCTCAAAGATGGACTAAATAGTGGACTAAAAAGTCCTGGCTGTAGGCAGCTTCCAGCGGAACACGCTGGATGATGTCAGTGAATAAAATCCAATGGCATCAACGACTTGCAGAACTCCATGGAACTCAGCAGATCGTGAAGTGGAGCGGGTGAAGGGAATCGAACCCTCGTCAGTAGCTTGGGAAGCTACAGCTCTACCATTGAGCTACACCCGCAACGTCCGGCGATGGTAACCCGCCTCCGCGGGACTTGGGAACAACCCCTTTCAGCACGCGCCAGCGCGCCAGGCGAAATACGGCGTGAACCGGACATGGCGGGCGGCTGAACCGCATGGGTCGGCAGCGCCATCGGTCCTTGCGATGGACGGAGCTCCCGTCCGCATAATGTGTCCGCAGGCATCCGCTTTCCCTGCGTGTTTTTGCGGATGCCAGGCAAGACACCCCGCGATGATCTTCGCGTCCAGCTCCGGAGAACCCGATGCGTGTGCTTCCTGCTTTCCTGACATCGCAGCGCGGCTGGCGATGGATGGCGGTGGCCTTGCTGTCCTGCGCCAGCGGTCTTGCGCTGGCGCAAACGCAGGCGCCGCCCGACGACGGCAATCCGGGCGGCGACCCGCCCTCGCGCATCGCGCGGCTTTCCTACCGTCAAGGCGATGTGAGCCTGCTGCCTTCCGGTGATCAGAACTGGGGCGACGCCAGCCTGAACCGGCCGCTGACCACGGGCGACCGCCTGGCCACCGGCGACAGCGGCCGCGCCGAACTGCAGCTGGACAGCGGCACGCTGCGCATCGCGGACGACTCCAACTTCGGTTTCCTGACGCTCAACGACCAGCTCACCCAGGTCGAACTCACCCAGGGCACGGTGAACCTGACCGTGCGCAACATGGAGGACGGCCAAGGCTACGAGATCGACACGCCGACCGTGGCGCTGGTGGTCAACCAGCCCGGCACCTACCGCGTGGACATCAGCGAGGACGGCAAGTCCACCCGCGTGACCGACTTCGACGGCCGCGCCACCGTCTATGGTGAAGGCGGAGCGCAGCGCATGGTGGCCGCGGGCCGCGCCTACGAGTTCGCCGATTCGTCCCTCAATGACGTGACGGTCAACGACATCGAGGGCGGCGACGACTTCGACGCCTGGTGCAACAGCCGCAACCAGCGCTACGCCGCCGCGCCGTCGCAACAATATGTGTCGCCGGACGTGGTCGGTGCGCAGGATCTGGACCAGTACGGCACCTGGCAATCCGACCCGGACTACGGCCAGGTCTGGTATCCCTCGAACGTGGCCGCCGACTGGTCGCCCTACAGCAATGGCTACTGGTCTTACGTCGGCCCGTGGGGCTGGACCTGGGTAGACGCAGCGCCCTGGGGCTTCGCGCCTTACCACTATGGACGCTGGGCCCATGTCCGCGAACGCTGGTGCTGGGTGCCGGGCCCGATCGGCGTCCGCCCGGTCTACGCGCCGGCCCTGGTCGCGTTCGTCGGCGGCGCGGGCTTCAGCGTGTCCCTGAGTTCGGGCCGGCCAGTGGGCTGGTTCCCGCTGGGGCCGGGCGAGGTCTACAACCCGTGGTACCGCGCCAGCCGCGGCTACTACACCAATGTCAACGTCACCAACATCTACGTGCGCAACAACCGCACCGTGGTGATCAACAACATCAACAACAACTACAACTATTTCCGCAGCGGCCGCGACATGCCCCACGAGCGGTACATGAACCGCGACGTGCCGCATGCGTTCAGGGCCATGTCCGCACAGGACTTCGTCGCTGCCCGCAATGCCCGGCAGCACATGGCCTCAGTGGATCCTCGCCAGTTCGCCAATGCGCCGGTGATGTCCCGTGGCGTCAGCGGCCTTGCCCCCGTGCATACCAGCTTTGCGCCACCCCGCCCGTCCACGGCGCGCCAGTTGCCGACCGGCGGCTTCCAGCGCGAGGTGGTGGCGCGCACACCGCCCGCCGCTGGCTTCGCCGGCCGCCCCGCCAACGTGGCCGGCGCACCGCGCATGGCCGCCGCCGCCGCGGCACCGACCAACGTGCGGCTGCTGAACAGCGCGCCGGGCCCGGGCATGCGCACAGCCGCCCCCAACCGTCAGCAGCCATTCGCCGCGCAACCGAACGAACCGGTGCGCGGCAACCAGCCCGCGCAGGCGCAGGGCCCCGCGAACCGTCCCGCTCCGCGTTTTGACAACGAACCCGCCGCCATGCGGCCCGGCGAACTGCCTTCGGCGCGCTTTGCCCGCCCGAACGGGCCACAGCCGCCGACTCAGCGCGGCGAGAACAATCAGGCCCGGCCCGGCGTGAGCTATATCCCCAACGCCGCCGAAGACCGCCAGCGCGTCCAGCTCCAGGGCACGCTGCCCAATGTTCCCCGCATCGAACAGACTCAACCGCCACAGGCCCCGCGCCAGCCGATGAACCAGGACAATGCGGAGCGGATGCAGCGGCAGGACATGCAGCAACGCCAAGCCGTGCAGCAACAACAGGAGATGCAACAGCGCCAGGCGATGCAGCAGCAGGACATGCAGCAGCGCCGGGCCGTGCAACAACAGCAGGAAATGCAGCAGCGCCAAGCCATGCAGCAACAGCAGGAAATGCAGCAGCGCCAGGCCATGCAACGACAGCAGGAGATGCAACAGCGCCAGGCCATGCAGCAACGGCAGGAGATGCAGCAACGCCAGGCCATGCAGCGCCAGGAGACGCAGCAGCGCGGGTACGAGCCCCCGCGCGGCGGCTACCAGCCGCCCCAGCCCCAGCAGCAACGTCAGCCCCCGCAGGGCCACGAGGAACACCGCGCGCCTCCGCCGCCCCGCAAGGACGAACAGCACAACTGAGGCCCCGCAAGGCCTCCCGCCCGAAAAGGCCCGGCCATGCCGGGCCTTTTTCTGCCCCCGGCGCTTACAGCGGCTACAATGGCCCGATGCACATCACGCTCAATGGCAGTCCGCGCGACTGCGCACCCGCCACGACCGTCGCCCAATTGCTCGAAGAGGCCGGTTACGGCCAACGCCGCGTCGCCGTGGAGGTCAACCACGAAATCGTTCCTCGCAGCCTGCACGCCAGCCACGCGCTGGCCGAGGGCGACCGCGTGGAAATCGTCCATGCCATCGGCGGCGGCTGATCGCCCCGGCATCCGTGTTCACGCGACGCTCGCGCGCCGCCGCAGACTGAAGACCCCACGATGAACATCAAGACGCTCGATTCCTCCGATCCGCTGATCATCGCCGGCAAGAGCTACGGCTCCCGCCTGCTCACCGGCACGGGCAAGTACAAGGACTTCGACGAAACCCGCCGCGCCAGCCAGGCGGCCGGCGCCGAGATCGTCACCGTCGCCATCCGCCGCGTGAACATCGGCCAGGACGCCGGCCAGCCCAACCTGCTCGACGCGCTGCCGCCGGAAGAATTCACCCTGCTGCCGAACACCGCCGGCTGCTACAACGCGGTGGATGCCGTGCGCACCTGCAAGCTCGCCCGCGAACTGCTCGACGGCCACAAGCTGGTGAAGCTGGAAGTGCTCGGCGACCAGCGCACGCTTTTCCCCGACGTGGTGGAAACGCTCAAGGCCGCCGAAACGCTGGTGGCGGACGGTTTCGACGTGATGGTCTACACCAGCGACGACCCGATCCTGGCCAAGCGCCTGGAAGAGATCGGCTGCGTGGCCGTGATGCCGCTGGCGGCACCGATCGGCTCGGGTCTGGGCATCCAGAACCGCTACAACCTGCTGGAGATCATCGAGAACGCCAAGGTGCCGATCATCGTCGATGCCGGCGTGGGCACCGCATCCGATGCCGCCATTGCAATGGAGCTGGGCTGCGACGGCGTGCTGATGAACACCGCCATCGCCGGCGCCAAGGATCCTGTGCTGATGGCGCATGCGATGAAGCTCGCCATCCAGGCCGGCCGCGCCGCCTTCAAGGCCGGCCGCATTCCGCGCAAGCGCTTCGCCTCGGCATCCAGCCCGATCGACGGCACCATCGGTTGATCCATGACTGACCCGATCCACCACGACGGCGAACACGACGACGCCGAACACCCGCACTTCATGCGCCGCATCCGCAGCTTCGTGCTGCGCGAGGGCCGCATGACGCCGGCCCAGCAGCGCGCCTTCGACGAACACTGGGCACGCTTCGGCATCGACTACACCGCCGCGCCGCAGGACTATGCCGCCCGCTTCCACCGCGCCGCGCCGGTGGTGCTGGAGATCGGCTTCGGCAATGGCGAGGCGCTGGCGTGGGCCAGCGAGCATGACCTCGCACGCGATTTCATCGGCGTCGAAGTCCATGGCCCCGGCGTGGGCCGCCTGATGAACGCGCTGGCCGCACGCGATGCCACCAACGTGCGCCTGTACAAGCACGACGCCGTGGAAGTGCTGGAGAACGAAATCCCGCCCGGCACGCTGGCCGAGGCGCGCATCTGGTTTCCCGACCCCTGGCACAAGAAGCGCCACAACAAGCGCCGCATCGTCCAGCCGGCGTTCGTCGCCCTGCTCGCCTCCCGCATGGCCCCGAACGGCCTGCTGCACCTGGCCACCGACTGGCAGCCCTACGCCGAGCACATGCTCGAGGTGATGGAGGCCGCGCCGGACTGGCGCAACGACATCGGACCCGGCCAGTACGCCGAGAAACCGGCATGGCGCATCGAGACCCATTTCGAGCGCCGCGGGCTGAAGCTGGGGCACGGGGTGTGGGATCTGCTCTACCGCAAGGTGTGACCTCGCAGCCTTGCCGCCGTCACCCCTGTGACGCACAGGCAGGCAAGAAGACGATCACGTCCCACGTTGCAGGCTAGGTTCACCAGACCGCCGCACCACGCGCTTATACTCACGTCTCAAACAGGGACGAGTCGTCGCAGCGTGAAGTTCCCACTGCCCACATCCAGCCGTCGCCAAGACGCCCAGCCAAGGGGCGCTCGCTAGTGGGACTCGCCCTCACCCCTGAAATGATCCTGGTGCTGGGGCTCGTGGGCTTCACCATGCTGATGCTGGTGCTGGAGTGGATCCGCGCCGACATGGTGGCCCTGCTGGTGGTGGTCGTGATCGGCCTCACCGGGCTCATTCCCTCCGACCGCGTGTTCAACGGCTTCGCCGGTAACGCGGTCATCGCCATCATCGCCATCATGATCATGGGCGCGGGACTGGACCGCGCCGGCGTGCTCACCCTGACCGCCAGCTTCGTGATGCGCATGGCGCGCGGCGTGGAGTCCCGCCTGGGTGTGGTGATCAACCTCGTCACCAGCCTGTTCAGTGCGGTGATCCCCAGCCAGGCGCTGGCCGCGCTGATGATCCCGGTGACCAGCCGCCTCGCCGCCCGCACCGGCGTGCCGATCTCCCGGCTGCTGCTGCCGATGGCGTTCTGCATACTTACCGCCACCAACACCACGCTGATCGCCAATTCCCCGCTGATCGTGCTGAACGACCTGGTGGCCAGCTCGAACGCCAACCTGCCGGCGGGCGCGCACACGATTCCGAAGTTCGGCCTGTTCAGCGTCACGCCGGTCGGCCTCGTGCTCGCCTTCGCGGGCGTCGGCTTCTTCTACTTCTTCGGCAAGAAGCTGCTGCCCGAGCGCGAGGACGAACGCCTCAAGGTGACGCCAGGCCGCACAGAAAGCTACTTCGCCGACACCTATGGCATCGTCGGCGAAACCGCCGAACTCACCGTGACGGCGGAAAGCCCGCTGGTGGGCATGAGCATCGGCGAAGTGGAACAGCTCTATGGCGCGCCGCTGATCCTCGCGATCAAGAGCGGCAACGACGCGCGCATGGCGCCGCCAGCCGACCATGTGATCTGGGTGGGTTCCGTGCTCGGCGTGCTGGGCCCGCGCGACCAGCTCAACCAGTTCGCCAACAACCAGCTATGCAAGCTCTCCTCGCGCATGCGTCAGCTGGGCGAACTGTTCAACCCGTCCCGCGCCGGCATTTCCGAAGCCGTGATCCCGCCGAGTTCCCGCTTCCTCAAGCAGACCGTCGGCGACTTGCGCCTGCGCAAGCGTTACGGCATCTCCGTGCTGGCCGTGAACCGTGGCGACCAGGTGTATCGCGACGACGTGCGCTCGGTGAGCCTGCGCGCGGGCGACACACTGGTGCTGCACTCGAGCTGGCGCGACCTGGTGCTCGCCACCGAAGATCGCGACCTCGTCGTGGTTACCGACATCCCGAAGGAAGAGCAGCGCCCCGGCAAGATCTGGCAAGCCGTGGGTTTCTTCCTGCTCGCCAAGTGCCTTGCCCTGTTCACCCACCTCGACCTGTCCGTGGCCATGATGACCGGCGCCATCGGCATGCTGCTCACCGGCGTGCTGAACATGGACGAGGCGTACAAGGCCATCAACTGGAAAACCATCTTCGTCACCGCCTGCCTGATTCCGCTAGGCTGGTCGATGGACGCCACCGGCGCCGCCGCGTGGCTCGCCCAAGTCGTGCTGCAGCACCTGGGTCACACCAATCATTGGATCCTGCAACTCGCGCTGGCCATCCTGACGCTGCTGTTCTCGCAGGTGATGTCCAACGTCGGCGCCACCGTGATGATGGTGCCCATCGCCATCAGCGTCGCCATCGCCACCGGCAACAACCCCTCCGCCTACGCCCTGATCGTCGCCGTCTCCTCCTCCAACACCTTCCTCCTCAGCTCCGGCCATCCCGCCCTGATGATGGTCGCCGGCCCCGGCGGCTACCGCGGAAAGGATTTCCTGCGCGTGGGCTTGCCGCTGACGGGCATCGTGCTGGTATTGACGTTGGTGACGATCAATCTGATGTATCGGTGAGCGCCCTCATCGCGCGCTCGGCGTACTCACCTGAGCGGCGGTTTTGCGCAATGGGACGCAGTAACGCTGGCTGTTGCGTTCGTTCTTGATGAAGTCGAGCGGCCTAGACCGGTCAAGAAATACTTGAACGCATCCCTCAAATGGATACGTAAGGTGCGCTTGCGGAAAACGTCTAGCAATCCGCCGTGACTGGAGCGGACCCCATCCGCTCGAATCTCCAGATTAGGGAAAAACCACGACTGCAGGTTTTTCTCCCGACACCGCCAACCAAAATCGGTGTCGGCCATGAAAACGAAGTAACGCTCAGACAGGCCGTTGCATGTCTGCCACGAATCCCTTGGAATCAAAAGAAAGGAAGACTGCAGCCAATCCACGGAAAACGGCGCGCCGTTCACGTCTAATCTATTGGGATAGGCATTCAGGTAGGTATCCACATCGCGCTTGAAAAGCCTTCGGCCAAGCAGCGGAATACGCCTGCCAAGAATGGCGCGAATGGAAGGAAAGCGCCGCGCAACCAGCTCATATGAGCCGTCTGGATTACGCTGCGCAACGCCCGCACAACCAAAACTCGGAACAGTGCCACACTGTGAAATGAGGTCAGCGAAGAAATCGACAGACTCAATCTCGATATCCGGATTCACCAGTACCACCCACTCCCAGTCGCCGCCCTTAGCTCCCAAGTTGCACGCCCCCCTTTCGGTGCACTGCCACTCATAATATTTCCCCGTCCCGCGGCGACACTGGCGGGCCATGCTTCCTCGCCACTTCCGCGTATACGGTTGCATACTTGCTCGCCCAGCCTTCCGGGTCCATATATGGGATTGCAGATGTCAGCGCTCTTGCCCCCATGCGGGCCCGCATTCCGGCGTCATTGACCAGCCGGCGCATTGCACCGATAAGCTCGACAGGGCTCTCAGGATCGAACAGGAATCCGCTTTCACCATCAACGATCATCTCGCTGATACCACCTCGACGCGCTCCAATGACGGGTTTACCGAAAGCCATTCCTTCCGCGACCACCATGCCCAGGGGCTCCTCCCAGAGGGAGGGCACCACCGTGATATCCACGTTGGGATAAAAATCGCGTGGCGCTGTCCTTCCAAGGAAACGAATTCGCTCAGATGCCCATCGGCTGCGCAGCGAACTTTCATAACCGGATTGTCCGCTGCCCGCTATCCATAGCTCAACGTCCCCCAGCGCCGCCTCATCAAATGCGTGAAGCAACATATCAATACCCTTGCTCGGATCGATCCTCCCGATATAGCCGATACGAAGAGGCTTGGTCTGCAGCCGCGGTGCTAGCGCTCCGTTGACTCCCAGCTTCCATGGATCGCGAGCATTGTGAATGACTCTCTGGATAGCAACGCCACGGAAATACCCGCTATCCAAGTGGCGCTCCAGCGTGAATCGACTTACGCCGACGACCGCATCGGCACACCTACTCAGGCGCGGGTGAGGAAGCCGAAAAATTCGGCACGACAGGCACTGAGACACACAGTTCGATCCACGACTAAACATGGTGGATTTAACGCAGATGTACTCATAGCCGTGCAAAACCTGGACGATCGGAATACTCGCTCTGCTTAGAGTCCGCATGGCCAAGGCAGACCAACCATTAAGGCAATGGACAGACGCCACGTCTGGTTTTTCGGCCTCAACGACGCGCTTCAGCGCCCCCTGCATGAAGGGATTGAACGAGTCAATTGCATGCCATAGAAGCTTCTTCGATACCGGCTGGCGCTTATTATGCTTCGGAAGATAGAGATTCTTGAGCTTCGCCGTATAGACCGTAATACCATCGCGAACCTCCCTGTGCAGGCCCTCTTGCTCCGACGCAGCAACCAGTACGCAGTCGTGTCCGAGTTCCCTCATCGACCGCATCAATGTCCACACAGTAACCTCGGCGCCGCCGCCCGCTTCAGGATCGGCAAGTGCATGCAAAAACAGGATTTTCATATTCTTTTGGAACCTTTAAAACCGAACCCTTTCCCCTCCACGCGCAAGACCATGAGCAACCTGATGAGTTGGCCCACACACATCTCATCACCAGGGATCTCTGAACGAAAACCGCTCCAAGCCAACGCTTGAGAACAAGCTGGCCGGATAGACAAGGCCTTCTTCATGAGAGCGTGAACTTGGAATCGACACCTAGTGTCGACGCACGGCCGCAGGAGATGGCACGTCTCAATAAGCGCAAACGGGGTGCACGCCCAACCCTTAGAGAAATGAGGCACAACAAACCGATATAGATAGCCTGATTGAGTCGATACTCAAATCTGGATGTCAACCACACATTCTGATCAAACCACACCTGATTTCGCGCACCATAAAAGGCGCGAAGATCAGATCCGCCCATTAACCATCCCAGGAAGGAATTTCGATAGCGACTCTTAAGGTTCCACGATCCCTCCAGATCATCAAGCTCGGCAGGGCATATCAATTCGACTGCGCCGCCACTGGCAGTAATCCGGTACGTATACTCGGTGTCATCCGCGTAAAGTACGAACTCGCGCTTGGGCAAACCGATGTTCTCAAAGAGCTGGCGTGCAGCAAGTAGACCGCCGTAGGGTCCATAAGGGAGCGCCACGCGCTCCGGAAGTCCCTTTGTTGCATAGGGCCAAAGGCAAATCCGACGCCAAACTTTGAACGGTATTTGTCGATAATGAAAGCCCAAAAAACTTGATCTTGGCGGAATGGCCATCGCCATGGGTACGCCTGCAGCGATATCCGCCTGATGATCCCTTCGGAACCCGAGCACTGCGGCATGAGAAGCACCTAATTTCGCCGAATTCCTTTCCAATTGTTCGTGAAGCACCGCGAGCGCCCCTTGCTTGGGCGCGTTGTCGTCATCCATCAGCCACAGGTAATGGGCGCCGCCATCCAGAGCGGCCTGGATGCCTACCGCATAGCCATTGGCCGAACCCGTATTCTCGGTTAGCCGGATAATCTGAACGCGGCTTCCCCATTTCTCTTCGAGCAAGGCGAGATTTGAACGCGACGCGTTACTGACGATGACGGCACGTTCCATGCCTTCCTGATCGAAAGCGCGCCGCAGCAACTCGCCGAGGAAGTGAATGCGATCGGCATAGGTTACGGTTACCAAGGTGGTGGCCGCAGCAAGGCGGCGAAGCGCGTCGGTGTCAGTCATGGCGTCGAATACGGTTCAAGGCGCGCAGGACGTAGCCAAGGCTGACCAATGAGAGCGCAATACATGCGGTCACCTTGAGAGGAAGTGGACTCAGTTCGGATACGCCCAGCATCACGGCAGCACCCGCGCCGACACGCGCAACTAGCGCCGCTGACTTCCCAGCCAGCGCAGGAATGGCCGCGTTGGTACAGAACACAAGCAGCAAAAGGTCCAGGATCATGCGCCCCGTCCAAGCTATGGCCGCGCCGAGCACACCGAAGTTGGACAACAGCAGCCAAAGGCCGAACGCATAAATCGGGAGTTCGGATAGGTGAAGCTTCGCGGTCGTTGCGGGTCGCCCCATGGCCTGAAGAAGCGCGTGGGGAATCCGTGCAAGGCCGTTGACGAGCAAGCCGATAGCAAGCCAGCGAAGCAGTGGTGCCGCCTGCGTTGAGAAATCATGCCCCATCCAGAGAGACAGACCCTCTGGCGCGAAGACATACAAACACAAGGCTGCGGGGAACAGGGCCGCACACATGGCATCACCAGCGTCGGCGTACATGTGTGGCAAGAGGTCACGTCTACCGGACGCCCAAGTCGCGGTAAAGGCGGGAAAGAACACACCAACCATCGCGACCGGGGCGAAACTGAAGCGGTTCACCAGGTCCGAAGGAACAGAATAGAACGGCAAAAGCGACAGAGAGACCATGGCGCCCACGACGAGCTTGTCGAGCTGCGCCATCAGTGGGCTGATCAGGTTGCTCAGTGTGATCCAGCCGCCGAATCCGAGCAACTCGCGCAGATGGCCTCGCTGGAAGCTTCCAGGGGAAACGCGGATCGAATTCAAGCCTCTGACGATAGCGAAGTAGAGACCCGTGGTGATGACACGCGAGATGGCAAGCGACACCGTTGCAGGAACAAGACGGTGGGACCAATGCAGCACCACTAGAGGCGCTGCAAAATTGAGCAGCCCCATGATCAGGCGTACGGTATTGATCGACTGAAATCTTCCATGCGCTTCAAGAACACCAATGAAGCCTGCCGACAGGATGACGAAGGGCAGACTGATGGCGAGAATGCGCAGGCTAACCACCGCCTCGCCAACCATCGTCTCGTCGATCTTAAGCAGCCCGACGATCCATGGCGCGGAAAGCTCGATCAGCAACGCTGCCAGGACGCCCAGCACCAGCATCACCCTCAGTGCGGTAGTCGCGATGTCACCAATATCCGCCGTGTTTCCTGCGCCGATGCGGTCCGAAACGAGCTTCGTCAGCGCTCGACCCATGCCGAAGTCAAAAATGCTGAAGTAGCCGATCAGCGACCATACGATAGTAAGGAAACCAAAGCGCGCACTGCCGTAGCCCGACAGCAAAGTCGGGATGGCGAAGAACGCGAATGCCAGCGGTAGACCCGCACCGGCAAGATTCCAGGCGATGCCGTGCGCAAATGAGCGCTGCTTAGGATCGGACATGGACGGCGCGCTCAAATCACGGCGAAAGGACCGGGCACGCAGATCATCTTCGCCGCCCCGTACCTGCCACGAACAATAGGTGCAGCGATGGCACCGGACCGCGCCATGCGCTCAGAGACGGAGCGCACATGCGCGCCAGCAAGGCGAACAGCCTGATCAATAGGCATTGCTTCGCCTCAGTAAAACGTATGGCGTGTACAGGATGATCTTGATGTCCAGCCAGATGGACCAATGCTTGATGTACGAGATGTCGTACTCGACACGCCGCGCCATCTTCTCAAGCGTATCGGTTTCGCCGCGAAAACCTTTGATCTGGGCCAACCCCGTCATGCCTGGCTTGACTCCATGACGTTGCATGTAGCCGCGGAGCTTCTCGCTGAATTGATGATTGTGCTCAACCGCGTGGGGGCGCGGACCGACGATGGACATGTCGCCACGCAGCACATTGATGAGCTGCGGCAGCTCATCGAGACTGCTTGCCCGAAGGAATTTGCCAAAGCGCGTCACGCGGCTATCGTTGCGCGTGGCCTGAGTAACTTTCCCCGACGCTTCGGAATGCATACGCATCGATCGGAACTTGAGCATCTCAAATTCCCTTCCACCCAGTCCGTGGCGTTTCTGCCGGAAGAAGACCGGGCCGGATGAACTCAGTTTCACACCGATCGCGATCAGCCCCAGGATCGGTGCCAACGGCAGAAGCAGGATGGCCGCGATAAGCCGGTCTTCGATAGCCTTGGCGATACCCGCATGGCCCTCGACGCGGCTTGACCTTAAGGTGATGATCGGCACGCCCGCGACCGCAACCGCATGATGATTGATGAGCTCGTAGCCGAAGAAATCGGGCACAAGCCGAATCGTGACGGGCGTATCGATCGTCATCCGCAGGATTTTCTGGATGACTTCCTCTGCGCGCATGGGCAGCGCGATCCATATTTGATCCGGGCCATGCGTCGAAATGACTTCGGCAAGACCGAACAGATCACCCAGCGCAGCCACCCCCTGAATTTCTACCTGATCGTAAGGCGTGCTGATGCAGCCAAGCACATCCAGGCCCATCCAGGCCTTGCCACGCGCAGCAGCCACGATGCGTTGACCCGCCTGGGTGCAACCAATCAGGAGAACGCGTCTTGAGTCCAGCCCTTGAGCGCGTATGCGTCCCAGCACCCAGCGCAGCACGAGGCGATCGATGGTCAACAGAACGCCGGCCGTCACAAACCACGCGCCGGCCACCACGCGCGAATAGTGATCGGTCGTCTTCAGCGCCCAGGCGATCAGGAGCAAAAGCACCATGACGCAGGTCCATGCCATCCAGAGCCGGGCGGATTCCAACAGGCGGCGTTCGCCACGCCAGCTGCGGTAGACACCTGCCGCGGGAAAGACCACAAGCGTCAGCAATACCGTGCCTATGAGCCCGGACGTGTAGGCCGTACTCAGGTTGGCCGTGCCGAATTCAAGACGGCAGATCGCAAGCGCGGACAGCGCTATGACCACCACGTCGCCAATGCGAAGCATGACGTCTAGTAACGCGGCATGCTTCGAAAAAAGCAGGGGCTCCCCCCCTTTCAGCGTCACCCCGCCAGGAATCGATAACATCATCGCCTCCCGGCAAGCCGTGCGGTGCCGCCAACCGGGCGAGTGACCACACGCGATCGGCCGCGCCGCGACATCTTCAGGCGAGCGCTGTTCAGGCCGAACATCAGTGACCGCCCTCAACGGGATCACTGCCGTATTCGTGATAGGCGTAGGACGAGTAGCCGGTACTTCTGCGCTCGACGGCGTTGAACACGACGCCCTTGATCTTCACATCGTTCTGATCGAAGCGCTGCTTGGCGAGTGCAACCTCGCGCACCTGGTTGAGCCCGAAACGGACGACAAGAAAGTTCATGCCAGCATGGCGACCCAAGACGGCCGCATCGGTAACCGCCAGGATGGGCGGCGTGTCGATGATCAGCAGATCGTACTGCGGGCGGAGGATTTCCAGCAGTTCGTCCAGGCGACGATGCATGAGCAACTCGGACGGATTCGGCGGCACGGTTCCCCGCGCGATGAAGTGCAAGCCATCGACGTTCTGCACCGGCCGAACCACGTCTTCCAGTGAGAGCTGACCAGAGATGACCTCCGACAGGCCCCGTTCGGGAGAGCCACCGATGACGGTGTGCAATGCACCCTTGCGCATGTCGCCATCAATCAGCAGCACACGTTGATCTCCCTTGGCGATCACGGCGGCAAGATTCGACGCAATAAAGGTCTTTCCGGCGCCCGGGCTGACACCCGTGATCATAAGCACGTTGTTCTTCGCTTCGATCCGGGCAAAATGCAAGCTGGTGCGGAGACTGCGCAGTGCCTCGATGGCCAGGTCCACCGGCGCCTCGTTGGCGAGCAGCATAGGCTTTTCGGGCAGGCGCGTGCGCCGACCATGACGGAAGTTCTTCTTTTCCGCGGCGCTGCTTGGGATGGAAGCGTAAACAGACAGTCCGAGCTCTTCGATCACGGACGGATCTTCCACGCCGCGGTGGAGCATCTGGCGCACCAGCACAAAGGCCACCGCCAGGAATCCACCGAAGAAGGTCGAACCAAGGACGGCAAGCACCTTCTTCGGCTTGGCGGGCTTTGAGATATCCACGGCTGCCTTGTCGATGACGCGCACGTTACCCACCGTACCGGCGCGGGCAATGTCGAGCTGCTGCGCCTGGTTGAGCAGGCTGGTATAGGTCGCGTTGGTCACCTCGACATCGCGAGTGAGGCGCAGGAGTTCCTGCTGCGTGTCGGGAAGATCGCCAACCTGCTTGTCGATGTCGCCCTTTTGCGCCTGGAGTTGCCCGATCTGGGACAATAAGGCCTTGTACGCAGGGTGCTCGCCCGTGAAGCGGCGCTACATGTCGGCTTGTTGCAGCCGAAGCTGCTGGATACTGCTCTCGATGGCGACCGCCTGATCAAGCAAGCCCTTGGTCTGCAGGCTTATGTCGACGGATCGCGCCTTCGTCTGGAACAGATTGAGTGCGCTCTGCGCGTTGTCCAGATCCTTGCGGACTCGGGGAAGCTGGTCACGCACGAACTGGAGGCTAGTGGCGGCTTCAGCCGAGTTTCGCTCGACGTTTTGCTTGATGTAGGCATTGCTGACCCGATCAAGAAACAAGGCCGCCAGGTTGGGATCCTTGTTGTCGTAGGCCAGCTGGATGATGCCCGAGTCTTTCCCTTGCTCCGTCGCCTTGAGTTCATCCTGCAACTGATTGATGACGGCGAGCGCAGAGTGATGCTTCACGGCAAAGCGCGCACCCGGGTTCGCGCGAAGCTCGCGAACTTGCATCGTGATGCCCCGGCCGCTGGCGACTTCGCCAACACGACCATGCAACATGACGTCGCCACTATAAAGAAGCGTGTAGCTGCCGCCGCTGCCTGCGACAAGCACCATTTTTTGCTCTTCCAGCGCGAAGGGCACGGACATCTGGAAAATGTCGAGCTTCGACCCACCCCAGTCGTAGCGACTCAGGCCAAGCAGCGGTGATGCCAGCGCACCTTCTGTCTCGGGAACAAAGTTCCGCGCAATCCATCCGCCAAAGATCGGCAATCGATATGGCGCGACCTCGATCTGCAGATGAAGTTCGTCGACGGCCTTGCCGATCACCGAGCGCGATGTGATCAATGCGATCTCGGTGGTAGCCTCGGAGCTAGAGGCGCCCAGCGTCTGGCTGATCGCGCTCAGGCCTGGCAAATCCGGCACTTTCTGCTCTACCTGTATCAGCGCATCGGCTTCATAGATCGGCGTGCCGAGAATTGCATAGCCGACACCCAGCGCTAAGAAGATAGCCGTGACTATGCCGAGCAGCCACTTGTTGTCGATAAGCGTGCCCAGGAGCTCACGCAGGTCGATCTCGTCGTCCTGCGGCGTATACGTTGGTATGGATGACATGATCGATCCCGGCGCTGCCTTACTGAAATGGGTTCACCAGGAATGGGCGGCGCTGGCGCCCATCTGCGGGCGCGTCGCCGCCGTGGCGACAACGTTCCGAACAGGCTGCATGTAAGTCATCCATTTGCGCATGCCCTGCTCGATCATGCCGAATACATGCTCGAACGCCTCACGACTCTGCCGATAGGGATCGGGAATATCGGCGGCGGATACCCACCGATCGAGCAGCATCGTCTTTCCGCTCGCCTCGGGAGCGATGCCCGTCAATGTCTTGAGGTGCTCGCGCTCCATCGTCAAGACAAGATCAGCCTCGCGGAGCATGGATACCGAAAGCTGGCGCGCACGATGGTCCGCGCCATCAATGCCATGCTCCGCCAGCAGCTTGAGCGCCATCTCATCCATGGGCTTGCCCACGAGCGCACCGATGCCTGCGCTCGTGAAGCGAGCGCCCGTGTGCGACATGTGATGACGGAACAGATGCTCGGCCATGGGGCTTCGGCAGATGTTTCCGACGCATACAACAAGGATTTTCTTGAGCACAGGAATGATGAACCCACGCAAATACATGCCGTCGAGGCGGAGATGTGCGCCCGTGAGGCAACGCCTATCCGCCACGCATAATTTTGTTTATCGACGAGATAGGGCTGCGTAAGCACCGGCGAGCGCATGGCTTGCCAGAGAGCTGTTCAATCCTTGAAAGCGGCGTCATCTCGTGAACGAAATTTCTTTCTCGCGCGGTGAATACATGCACGTAATCACTGCGTAAGCGAGACCAGAAAAAGCGTAACGCAACGTCCAATGCGTCATGGACTGGACGAATCTGAAAACGTGGACGAGACATGTCTCCATCTAACGCGCTGTGGTTAGATGTGCAGCACATGGACGTCCGAATAGATCGCTGAGGCACGCGTTTACCTGCGATCTGATCACGATCATCCGAACGGATGACGATGCATCGAAACTCAATACATCACTTCGTTGTTGCTACTGATGCGCCATGTCGCGCACGCATGCATCGAGCGCCACCGCCCGATAAACACGTCAATCACCTGCAAGATCCACCTGACGCAGCAGTCATGAAACTTCGCACCATCGCGGCACTGATCGCCGCCGCTTCACTGATGACCGGGTGTGCACCCGGCCAGCACATGTCCACGCGGCCGGGAACGGCAACGAACGAGAACAGCCTCGTCGACATCGTTCCCATTACGCCATCGCAGCTGGCTGCGGAGAAAGCGAACGCGGCGGCCATGGCCATCGCACCGGCGCTGCTGGCTTACAAGCCGGAGCCCTACCGCATTGGCGCGGGCGACACGCTGTACATCACGGTGTGGGATCACCCCGAACTGACATCGCCCGCCGGGTCGCAGCAGCAGACGCTGGCCAACGGCCGCCTGGTCCGCTCCGATGGCACCTTGTTCTATCCCTATGTCGGCGAAATGAAGGTCGCCGGCATGACCATCGAAGATCTGCGCAAGGCAATCAGCAACAAGCTGTCCAAGTATGTTGAGCAGCCGCAGGTCGACGTGAACGTCATCGGCTACGGCAGCCAGCGCATCACGGTGCAGGGCGCGTTCGTCAAGTCCGATCCGCAGCCTGTCACGGCGATTCCCACCACGCTTGCGCAGGCGCTGGGCGTTGCTTCCATCAATACCGAGCAGGCCGACCTTTCGGGTCTGGTGCTATCGCGCGATGGCCGCGACTACCACGTCGACCTGGATGCGCTGAACACCGGTCGTTCGATGATGCCGGACGTCTACCTCAAGGCGGGCGATCGCCTGTTCCTGCCTTACAACGATCGCCACGAGGTGTATGTGATCGGCGAGGTGAATCGCCCGATGGCGATCACCTTCAAGACCACGGATCTCTCGCTTTCCCAGGCGCTCGGCCGCGCCGGCGGCCTCAATCCGTCGACGTCGAAGGGCAAGGCGGTCTACGTCATCCGTGGCGTCGAGGATCTGGAGAAGGCCAAGGGCAAGGTGTATCAGCTGGATGCGCAGTCGCCGAGCGCGTTTGTGCTGGCCGGCCAGTTCAAGGTGAAGGCCGGCGATGTGATCTTTGTCGGGCCGGCGAGCGTGACGCGTTGGAATCGCTTCCTTTCCCAGCTGCTGCCGTTGACCGGCATGCTCAGCAACGCCGCCAGCGCAGCCTATAACCTCGACCACTGAGACACGTCCGTTGCAAGCGCCGTGTCATGGCGCTTGCTGCATGAGCCAAGCCGACGGCATGAAGGGTGCGCCACCGCCCTTCATGCCGTCGGCTGTTCGGCGATGCACATCTTCGCCCGTTGCACCATGCCCCAAGCCCGTGGGGCCGCTTGAGCAGCCGGAGCGCAGAGCAGCGATCCGCCTGCGCACCCGACATAGCCGGCGCGCTCACTCGTCCAGCCAGACTTCCCCATCCGTCACACGCACGCCCACCCGGCGCAGATGTTCGCCGCGGCAGGGGCCGCCAACGCACAGTCCGTCAGCGTCCTGGAACGAAGCCCCGTGGGCGGCGCAGATCAGCAGGCTGTCCTTCACCAGGAACTTGCCTGGCGCCCAATCCAGTCGCCGGCCCGCGTGAGGGCAGATATTGAGGTAGGCGTGCACCGCGTCATCGCGGCGCAGCACGATGACGCTTTCCTCGCCGTCGCGCAGCATGGCGTCGACGGCAATCGCGCCGTGGTCGGGGATATCGTCCAGCCGGCAAAGCGCCTGGTCGGGAGTTGCTGTGTCCATAGGCACTTGCCTCTTTGGCCGTAAGGCCCCATCGTTACGCATGTAAGTCGTTGATTTTATCACACGGATTTTTAACACATGCGCTTTTCACTGCCCATGCCGCGTCGTTCCCGCCACCCGCTGGTCCGCGCCCTGTCCCTGCTGATCGGGCTGGCCGTGGTCGGCGTGCTGATGGTGTTTGGCCTGGTGGTGGCCGGCGTCTTGCTGGTGGGCGGCGCCCTGGTGTTCGCCCTGCGCCAATGGTCGCGCAAGCGTGGCGTTGTGTCGCCTGCGGGCGCCCACAGCCACAAGCCCGAGGTGATCGAGGGCGAATTCGTGGTTCTGCGCCAGACGCGCCACGCCGCCCATTGAGCCTGGCGGTTCGGGGGCTACTGAGACCCCTGCTCGGCTGAGAATTATCGGCGCAAGATCCGGATGGCTGCGCTAGGACAGCGGCACTAGGCTGGACGCATCAGTTCACCGGATGTCGATCATGAACGCCCGTGCCAACGAAACCACGCTAGAACACGTTCGCCAGCTGCTGGAACGCGCGGACGAAGCCCCGACCCTGCAAGCACTGGCCGAGGCCGCCAGCCTCAGCCCCAGCCACCTGCAGCGCGCCTTTCGCCGCCGCTATGGCATGAGCCCGGCCGAGTATCACCGCGCCCGCCGTTTCGGCCAGCTGAAGAACGCCCTGCGCAAGGGCGCCGCGGTGACGGATGCGGTGTACGACGCCGGCTTCGGCTCCGGCAGCCGCGTCTACGAGCACAGCGACCGCCTGCTCGGCATGACGCCCGCCAGTTATCGGGCCGGCGGTGCCGGCGCGGATATCCGCTACACCACCACCGCCACCCCGCTGGGCCGCCTGCTGGTGGCCACGACATCGCGCGGCATCTGCTCGGTGACGCTGGGCGATACGGATGCGGAGCTTACAGAGCGGCTGGCGAACGAATTTCCCAAGGCCTCGCTGGAACGCGTGGACGCCGGCCGCGAGGAATGGCTGGATGCGGTGATTGCCCGCATCGCCAGCGAACTGGGCTGGAGCCACGCCGCCGCGCCGGAGCTGCCACCGCTCGATGTCGCCGCCACCGCCTTCCAGTGGCGCGTATGGAACGCGTTGACGCGCATCCCCGCCGGCACCACCAAGAGCTACGGCGAACTGGCCGCGGAATTGGGCATGCCCAGAGCGGCGCGGGCCATTGGCAACGCCTGCGGCAACAATCGGCTGGCCCTCATCGTGCCGTGCCATCGCATCGTGCGCGAAGACGGCTCGCTGGGCGGTTGGCGCTGGGGCGTGGAGCGCAAGCGCGAACTGCTGGCCAGCGAGCAGCACCGCGACGAACCGCAGCGAAAGCGCTCGGCCGCCTGACTTGAGCGGTATTCAAGACTACCTTGCGGAAGCCTCGCTTCTGCCATGGCTTCGCCCGGATTAGTGTTGCTGTGCCTGTAAACTCTAGGCGGCATCCGCCCCGCGATGCTCCCCGCGCACCCTGCCATGACCGACACGACGACCGCCAACGCCGCGCCCGCGGCGACTTCGCCCTTTGCCGACGCCCGCGTGCTGGTGCCGTTGGGCCTGTTTGCGCTGTACATCATCTGGGGCTCGACCTATCTGGGCATCCGCTACGCGCTGGAAAGCTACCCGCCGTTCCTGCTCGCCGGCCTGCGTTTTCTTGGCGCGGGCGTGGCGTTGTTCGGCTTCCTGCGGCTGCGCGGTGTGGCCATGCCGACGGCGCGCCAATGGCGCAATGCGGCCGTCACCGGCATCCTGCTGCTGGGCTTCGGCAACGGCTTGGTGTGTTTTGCCGAGGAACGCGTGAGCTCGGGCATCGCGGCGGTCGCCGTCGCCAGCATGCCGCTGTTCGCCGCGCTGTTCTCCGGCCTTTACGGTGAATGGCCGTCGCGGCGCGAAACCGTGGGCCTGGTGATTGGTTTCGTCGGCGTGATCGTGCTGAACCTGGGCAGCGGCCTTTCCGGCTCGCGCATCGGGGCCATCGCACTGCTGGTGGCCGCCATGAGCTGGGCCTTCGGCGCGACCTGGAGCCGCCGGCAGGACATGCCTGCCGGACCGATGAACACGGCCGCGCAAATGCTCTGCGCCAGTGTCGCCATGCTGGGCGTGGGCTTCGCCAGCGGCGAGCGATTGCCGGAACACCCCACCGTGCGCGCCACCGTTGCATTGGTGTATCTGGCGGTGTTCGGCTCCATCATCGCGTTCAGCGCCTTCCTATACGTGCTCAAGCACGCGCGCCCGGCGCTGGCGACCAGCTACGCCTACGTGAACCCGCCGGTGGCCGTGCTGTTCGGCGTGCTGCTCGCCGGCGAGAGCGTGGGGCCGTATGACCTGATCGGCATGGCCATCATCCTGTTGGGCGTGGGCGCCATCACGCTGGCGCGCCAGCGCCGCTGACGCGTTTCGACCTTGGTGGGCTTGCCTCGCACGCGGCGGGGCGACCACCATGCCCCGATCCGCATGGGGACACGCCGATGAATGCGACGAACGAAGGTCTGATGGCCCGCGCCGCGCTGCGCAGTGCAGCTTGGTCGGAGAAATGGTTTCCCGACGCCTGGGTGTTCGCCGCGCTGGGCGTGATCGTCGTCGCCATCGCCGCGATGGCCTTCGGCGCCTCGCCCAGCGTTACCGTGAACGCGTTCGGCGACGGTTTCTGGAGCCTGATCCCCTTCACCATGCAGATGGCCTTCGTGGTGATCGGCGGCTACGTGGTCGCCACCGCGCCGGTGGTCGCACGCTTCATCGAGTGGCTGGCACGCGCGCCGAAAACGGGTCGCGGCGCGATCTGCTATGTGGGCTTGATCAGCATGCTGGCGTCGCTGTTGTCGTGGGGCTTCTCGCTGGTGTTCGGCGGGCTGCTCGTGCGTGCATTGGCGCGTCGCGACGATCTGCGCATGGACTACCGCGCTGCAGGCGCCGCCGCCTACCTGGGCCTGGGTGCGGTATGGGCGATGGGGTTGTCGTCTTCCGCGGCGCAGTTGCAGGCCAACCCCAAGAGCATGCCGCCGGGGTTGATCAACATCACCGGCGTGCTGCCTTTCAGCGAGACGATTTTCCTGTGGCAGTCGCTGGTGTTGACCGCCGTGCTTATCGCGGTGTCGCTGTTGGTGTGCTGGCTCACTGCGCCGTCGGATCGCAGCGCGCGCACGGCGGATGATTTCGGCGTCGTCGATACCTCGACGCCTGCCCTGCCCCCGCGGCAACGTCCCGGCGAATGGCTGGAATACAGCCCGCTGCTCTCGGTGCTGATCGGCCTGCTCGGGCTCGGCTGGTTGGGCTACGAGTTCGCCAACAAGCCGGTGGTCACGGCCATCGCCAACCTCAATACCTACAACTTCCTGTTTCTCACCGCGGGTCTGCTGCTGCACTGGCGGCCACGCAGTTTCCTCAACGCCGTGGCGCGGGCCGTGCCCAGCACGGCGGGCGTGCTGATCCAGTTTCCGTTGTATGGCGGCATTGCCGCCTTGCTCACGCATGCGCCCGGCGTGGGCGATGTGACGCTGTCGCATCGCCTGTCGGGCTTGTTCGTGCACATCGCCACCACGGATACATTCCCGCTGGTGATGGGCGTCTATTCGTCCGTGCTCGGCTTCTTCGTGCCTTCGGGTGGTGGCAAGTGGCTGGTGGAAGCGCCTTATGTGATGCAGGCGGCGAACGACCTGCATGTGCACCTGGGCTGGGCGGTGCAGGTGTACAACGCCGCGGAAGCCCTGCCCAACCTGGTCAATCCGTTCTGGATGCTGCCACTGCTCGGCGTGCTGGGACTGAAGGCGCGCGACGTGGTGGGCTTCACCTTCATGCAGCTGGTGGTGCACGTGCCGCTGGTGCTGGGCTTGCTGTGGGTGCTGGGCCTGACGCTGACGTACGTGCCGCCCGTCATGCCGTAGCCAATGAAAAGGGCGCAGCCTTCGCTGCGCCCTCTTGTTTGCCTCACGCGACGATCAAAGCTCGCGCAATGCCGTCGTCACCGGCAGGCGTGCCGCACGCACGGCCGGGTAGAGGCCGCCGATAAAGCCGATGGCCAACGCCCACTTCAGGCCCGTCCACAGCAGTTCCGGCGACACGCGCAGCTCGAAGCTCAGCTTGCCTACCGTGCCAGCCGCCAGTGTCGAGGCGCTGTAGCCGTTGAAGATCAGCCACGCGAGCAGGCCGCCGAGCACGCCGCCGATCAGTGCGAGCAGCATGGTTTCCAGCATCACCGCCACGACCACGGGGAACCCGCGGAAGCCAATGGCACGCAGCGTGGCGATCTCCCGCGCACGCGAGGCGACGGCGGCGAACATGGTGTTGAGCGCGCCGAACATCGCGCCGATCGCCATGATCAGGCCCACCGAAATGCCCATCACGCGGATGACCTTGGTCATGCCTTCCGATTGCTTGCTGAAGTAGTCCAGCGTGGTGCTGACATCGACCTTGAGCTGCGGGTTGTCTTCCAGCTCCTTCTTGAAGGCGTCGTACGCCTTGGGATCGGTGAGCCGCACCATGACCGACGCGCGGCTGCTGCCACGCCGATAGGTATCGGCCACCACGCTGGCGTCGCCCCACACTTCGGAGTCCATCGCATCGCCCGAGGCGAATACGCCGACCACCGTCCACTGCTGGTTGCCCAGCTTGATCGTGCGGCCGGGCGCGAGCCCGTCGAACTGCTTGGCCGCGCCCTTGCCCACGATCAGCTCGCGCATGCCGGGCTGGAAGTTGCGGCCCTCGATGATCTTCACGTTGGGACGCACGGCCCAGGCCTGCTCGCCGACACCACGCAACTGCACGCTGCCTTCGTCGTCCGCCGTGCCACCCTTGAGCGGAAGATTGGCCGCCACGACGATTTCGGGCGAGGCGATGGGCTGGCCCTTGGCATCCTTGGCGATGCCGGTGGCCTGCGGAATCAGCGTGACGCTGTCGTGGTCGAGCACGGACATCACTTCGGCGGCAGACGAGCCGCGCATCACGATGGCGGTGTCGGCGCTGCCGGTCTTGCGCAGCGTTTCGCCGTAACCCTCGCCCATGGCCAGCAGCGCCACCAGCACGCCCACCACGCCGGCGATGCCGATCACGATGACGGCCGACGAACCCACGCGCTGGCCCAGCGTGCTGATGCCGACGCTCGCCACCGACGCGGCGCGCCGACCAGAGCGCGTGAACGCCATCCACAGCGCGAACAGCAGGACCAGCACGATGGCGCCCTGCCATGGCAAGGCAATCCAGAAGGCAATCGCCGCGACCACAAGAACGAGCAGACCGAGATTGATCAGGAAATTATTCATGTCGCTCTCCTCAGCGGCCCGCGAGCGCGTCGACGATGTTCAAGCGCATCGCCCGTATGGCCGGCAACGCGCCCACCAGCAGGCCGATGGCTATCATCAGCACCACGCCAAGGATCCAGCTGCTGGCGCCGACCACCGGCAGGTTGAGCATGCCGCCGCTGCCGGCGCTGATCGCCGGAATGATCAGCGATGCAATCGCCAGGCCGATCACGCCGCCGAGCAAGAGCAACAGCACGGATTCCGCCAACACGATGCCGAGCACCGCGTGGTTGGAGAAGCCGATCGTCTTGAGCACCGCCAGCTCGCTGGTGCGCTCGCGCACCGCCTGCATCATGGTGTTGCCCGAGAGCAGCAGCAGGGTGAAGAACACGGCGCCCATGATCGAGCCCACGATCAGGCCGATATCCGCCAGCTGCTTCATCCAGTTCGCGGTGGCGGCCTGTTCGGTCTGCGTGCGCGTTTCGTGGTCTGAGTTCGCGGAAATCGCATCGATGGCCTTGGCCACGCGGTCAGCCTGGTTCACGTCGCTCACGCGCGTGACGTACCAACCCACCTGCCCGCGATTGAACGGCGTGGTTTCGTCGAAGTACTTCCAGTGCAGCAGCAGCATCTGGTCGTAGAAGCCGCCGGACTTCTTGTCCTTGGAATGCAGGATGCCCACGATGTCGAACGTCCAGTTCTTGCTGCCCTGGCGATTCGGGAAGATGGTGGACTGCAGCGGAATCTTGTCGCCCACCTTCCAGTTGAACCGCTTCGCCAGCGCCTCGCCGACGAGCACGCCGGTGCGCGTGTCGTCAAATGCCTTGCGCTCGGCCGGGTTCACCTCGATCTCGGGATACAGGTCGATGTAGTTGGGTTCCACCGCGAAGCTGAAGACCTGGTTGTGCGGATCCTGGTAGGCGCCGCCGAACCAGTTGGCGTAGGTCACCATCTTCACGCCCGGCACCTGCGCAATCTGCTGTTCCAGCGATTGCGGCAAGGTCTGGATGAATGACAGCTTGGAGCCCGTCTGCAGGCGCTGCGCGCCATTGGCGCTCTGGCCTGCCTGGTTGAACGAGGTACGCACCGCATCGAGCATGCCGAACAGCAGGAACGCGGCAATGATCGATACCAGCGTGAGTATCGTGCGGGTCTTGCGCCGGAACAGCGCCGCCCAGATGAGATGGAGATATTTCATCGTCGCATCCTCACGCCACGGCCTGTTCGACCAGCGTGCCCTTGTCCAGATGAAGCGTGTGGTTGGCGTACTCGGCGGCCTTGGGATCGTGCGTGACCATCACGATGGTCTTGCCGTGTTCGCGGTTGAGCACGCGCAGCAGGCCGAGCACTTCCTCGGCGGACTGGCGATCCAGGTCGCCGGTGGGTTCGTCGCACACCAGCAAGGTCGGGTCGGACACGATGGCGCGCGCGATCGCCACGCGCTGCTGCTGGCCGCCGGAGAGTTCGCTGGGCTTGTGCGAGGCGCGCTCGCCCAGGCCCACCAGTTGCAGCGCGATGGATGCGTTCTTGCGACGCTGCGCGGCGGACAGCTTGGTGAGCAGCAGCGGCAGTTCCACGTTGCGCTGCGCGGAGAGCATCGGCATCAGGTTGTAGAACTGGAACACGAAGCCCACGTGCGCGGCGCGCCACTTGGCGAGCTGCCCGCCGCTGAGCTGATCCAGGCGCTGGCCGGCGACGGTGATGCTGCCGCCGGTCGGCGTATCGAGGCCACCGATGAGATTGAGCAAGGTGGTCTTGCCCGAACCGGACGGACCCATCAGCGCGAGGAAGTCGCCTTCGGCGATGTCCAGGTTGATGTGGTGCAGCACTTCCACTTTCTGCTTGCCGCGTTCGTACACCTTGGAAAGGTCGCGGGTTTCGATCAACGTGCCCATGGCTGTAGCTCCCGATGCGAATTGCCAGGCATCGCCGGTGGCGATGCTCCCGATCACGCGCTGCTACCGATCACTGCGCAGGTTTGGCTGCGCTCTTGATGCGGTCGCCGTCCTTCAGTTCCGCCGGTGGCGACACCACCACGGTGTCGCCCACGTCCACGCCTGTCGGCAGCAGGCTCTGGTCGCCGATTTTCGATGCCGTGCCTGGCACGCCGCGCTGCTGCACGGTGTCGCCGCGGACGATGAACACCACGCCGTGGCCGTCGCGCTGGGCGATGGCCGCCGTCGGCACCAGCGCGCCTTGCGGCGCCTGCGCCTGGGGCTCGTCCTGCTTCTGTTCCAGGAACGACACGCGCACGCCCATGTCGGGCACGATGCGCGCATCCTTCTTCTCCATCGCCACGCGTACCTTCACGGTCGCCTTGCCGCGGTCGGCGGCAGGCACAATGGCGATGACGTGGGCGGGAATCTTCCAGTCGGGATAGGCGTCCAGCACCGCCTCGGCGGGCATGCTCGGGTTGACGCGGCCGATGTAGGCCTCGTTGACGTCCACGTCCACTTCCAGCGAATCCATGTCGACCACGGTGCCGATGCCGGTGCGGGTGAAACCGCCGCCCGCGGAGAACGGCGAAACGATTTCGCCGACCTGGGCGTCCTTGGTGGTGATCACGCCGTCGAATGGCGCGCGGATTACGCAGTAATCGAAATTGACCTTGGCCTCGACCACCTGGGAGTCCGCCGACGCTGCGTTGCGTTGCTGCGAGATCAGCTGGGCGCGCGTGCTATCGACCAATGTGCGCGATTGTTCGGCGATCTGCTTGGCGACCAGGCCGCGCGTGGCGAGCTGCTCGTTGCGCGCCGCGTCGCGCTCGTTCTGCGCAAGCTGGGCCTGGAACTGTGCCACCAGCGCGTGCGCCGCCGCCGCCGCCGTGCGCGCGGCTTCCAGCGCCGCCTTGTACTGCGAGTCGTCGAGCCGCGCCACCACCTGGCCCTGCTTCACGTGATCGCCTTCCTCGATCAGCACCTCGGTGAGCGTGCCGGTGATCTGCGCGGATACCGTGGCCTGCCGCCGCGCGGTGACATAGCCCGTGGCCTGCAGCACAGCGCCGGCCGCGGCATTGGCCACCGGCGATTGCGCCTGCGCGGTCTGCACCTCGATGGCGCGATGGCCCATCACCAGCCAGGCCACCAGCCCGGCGACCGCCAGCACGAGCACCACGCCGCCGAGGATCCACGGCCAGCGCCCCGGGCTCTGGCCATGCTCTTCGCGCAAATGTTTCTCGATGCGCAGTTCCTTCAACAGATCCGCATTCGCCACACGCTCTCCCTGCCGGTCCCCGCCGGTTCCTCATCTATGTGCACACGATGCTGGAGCGGCCGCGCCGCCTCCAGAGGCCCTCATCAGTCAAACGCGGTGACAGATGTCACGCCACCGATGCCGCGGGCCGAAAGCCGGGCCGGTTGTACTCGCAAGCCGTCCCCGAAAAAAGCTGACATGACAACAGACTGGCGCGTACGGCACGGGATGGTACCCTTCCGCCCCATGTCATACGCCATCACGCCCCCCGCGATTCCGAGCCTGCCCATCATCGGCAGCGAACAGCGCTTTCCCGTGCGCCGCATCTTCTGCATCGGCCGCAACTACGCCGAGCACGCCCGCGAAATGGGCGCCACGGTGGACAAGGATACCCCGCTGTTCTTCACCAAGCCCGCCGATGCGGTGGTCACCGACGGCGCCGACGTCATCTACCCGCAAGCCACGCAGGACCTGCACCACGAGGTGGAGATGGTGGTGGCGCTGGGCGGCGGCGGGCACGACCTGTCCGCCGAGGAAGCTGCCAAGCGCATCTGGGGCTACGGCGTGGGCCTGGACCTGACCCGCCGCGACCTGCAGGCCATCGCCAAGGCCAAGAGCCACCCGTGGGACGTGGCCAAGGGCTTCGACCACTCGGCGCCGGTGTCCGCCCTGCGGCCGGCCGGCGAGGTGACGCTGGGCGCGGACACCGCGCTGACGCTGGAAATCAACGGCCAGCAACGCCAGCACGGCCGGCTCGGCGACATGGTGCATGGCGTGAACGAGATCATCGCCATCCTGTCCACTCTGTTTGAGCTGAAGGCTGGCGACCTGATCTTTACCGGCACGCCGGCGGGGGTATCGGCCCTGCAGCGCGGCGACCGTTTCCGCGCCGAGCTGGCCGGCGTCGCCGTGCTCGAAGGCAAGGTTGCCTGAACCTGTGGACGCGAATGCCTGTCGCGTCCATGGTCTGCTGCGTTAGAGTTCCAGCGCCATCCGGGCCCAGGGAGAGAAAAGCATGAGCATGCTCAAAGAGTTCAAAGAATTCGCCATGCGCGGCAACGTGATCGACCTCGCGGTCGGCGTGGTCATTGGCGGCGCCTTCGGCAAGATCGTCACGTCGCTGGTCGACCAGATCATCATGCCGCCCATCGGCATGCTCACCGGCGGCATCGACTTCTCGCAGATGAAGTGGGTGCTCAAGCCGGCCGACAATACCGATCCGGCGCACAAAATCGCGGAAGTGGCTATTGGCTATGGCACCTTCATCAATACCCTGATCCAGTTCCTCATCATTGCCTTCGCGATCTTCCTGGTGGTCAAGGCGATCAACAAGCTCAGCCGCAAGGAGGAGGCCGCACCGGCCCCTCCGCCGGCGGACGTGGTGTTGCTCACCGAGATCCGCGACCTGCTGAAGTCACAGAACCCGAAGTAAGCGACGGGGAACCTTGCGCGAAAGGCGCCTGCGGGCGCCTTTTTCGTTTTAGCCGCATGTGCGTTCCCCGCACCATGACTTCTGGCCTAAGCGGCCACATGGGCGCGGGCCATAATCGACGTTTCCGCCCAAGGATTGTCCCAATGCGCCGACTGCCGCTTACCCTGCTCTCCGCCAGCCTGATGCTCGCCATCGGCACGGCGAACGCAGCCACCCAGACCACCATCCCCGCCGCAGCCGTAAAGACGGCCAAACAGCTGCGTGACAAGGCGATGAACGACAACACGGCGTACGACGTCGTCACCTCGCTCACCACCGAAGTGGGCCCGCGCCTGGCGGGCAGCCCGGCCGACGCACGCGGCCGCGAATGGGCCATCGCCAAGTTCAAGGCGCTGGGCTTCGACAAGGTCTATACCGAGCAGGTGACCTATCCGCTGTGGGAGCGCCGCAGCGAGCACGCGGAAATCGTGGGCCCCTTTCCGCAGCCGCTGGACCTGATCGCGCTGGGCTATTCCGCCGGCACGCCCAAGGGCGGCCTCACCGCTGAAGTCGTGCGCTTCGACAGCCTCGACGCGCTGAAGAAGGCCGATCCGGCGAGCGTGAAGGGCAAGATCGTCTACGTGGACGCGCGCATGCAGCGCCACAAGGACGGCCATGACTACGCCATCGGTTCAGGCGTACGCGTCGGCGGCCCGGTGATCGCCGCCAAGATGGGCGCCGCCGGCTTCCTGCTGCGCTCCGCCGGCACCGATGCCAACAGCCGCACGCCGCACACCGGCGTCACCGGCTTCAAGGATCCCAAGGAAGCCATTCCCGCCGCCGCGCTTTCCAACCCCGATGCCGACCAGCTCGATCGCGTGCTGGGCTACGGCAAGCCGGTCACCGTCAAGCTCGACCTCGACTGCGGCTTCAACGGCACCTACACCGGCGCCAATGTGATCGGCGAAGTCACCGGCAGGAAGCACCCGGAACAGGTCGTCGCCATCGGCGGCCATCTGGATTCGTGGGATCCGGGCACGGGCGCCATCGACGACGGCGCCGGCGTGGCCATCGCCATGGCGGCGGGCAAGCTGATCCACGACATGCCGCAGCGCCCGGACCGCACCATCCGCGTCATCGCCTTCGCCAACGAGGAGATGGGCCTGTGGGGCGGCCGCGCCTACGCCGACAAGCACGCGTCGGAGGTGTCGAAGTTCCAGCTGGGCACCGAGTCCGATTTCGGCGCACGCAAGATCTGGCTGATGACCGCCAGCGTGAAGCCCGAAGCGCGCGGCGCCATGGATCAGATCGCCAAGGTGCTCGCCCCCATCGGCGTGGACTACGACGCCAAGAAGCCCGGCGGCGGCGGCTCCGACCTGTCGCAGATGCACGGCAAGGGCATGGCCGCGCTCACCCTGGTGCAGGACGGTACCGACTACTTCGACTACCACCACACCGCCAACGACACGCTCGACAAGATCGACCCGAAGGAACTGGCGCAGAACGTGGCGGTGTATGCGGCGTTCTCGTACATGGCCGCGCAGGCGGACGGCGACTTCGGCTCCAAGCCGGGTGCGTTCAAGGACGATGGCGCGGAGGAGTGATCCTTCCGCTTCGCCACAAAAAAGGGCGGCCATGGGCCGCCCTTTTTTGTGTAGCACCGCAGTGCCGTCGCAAGCCCATCAATGGGCCGCTTGCGCCTCGGCCACCTGGCGCTTGCGCGAGAAACGCGCATGCAGCCTATCCAGGTACAGATAGATCACCGGCGTCAGGTACAGCGTGAGCACCTGCGACACCAGCAGGCCACCGACCACGGCGAGGCCGAGCGGACGGCGCGTCTCCGCGCCCGCGCCCAGCCCCAGCGCAATCGGCAAGGTGCCGGCGAAGGCGGCCATGGTGGTCATCATGATCGGGCGGAAACGCACATGGCAGGCCTCGACAATGGCCAGCGCGGGGTCTGTGCCTTCGTTGCGCTGCTTCTCCAATGCGAAGTCGATCATCATGATCGCGTTCTTCTTCACGATGCCGATCAGCATCACGATGCCGACGAAGGAGAACAGGTCCAGCGGCGCGCGGAAGATCATCAGCGTGAGCAGCGCGCCCACGCCGGCCGATGGCAGGCCCGAGAGAATCGTCAGCGGGTGGATGAAGCTCTCGTACAGAATGCCCAGCACCAGGTAGATCACGAACACCGCCAGCACCAGCAGCAGGCCCATGCCCTGCATGGAATCCTGGAAGGCCTGCGCCGTGCCCTGCACGCTGCCGGTGATCGACGGCGGCAGGTTCATCTGCTTCATCGCGCCCTCGATGCTCGCCACCGCTTCGCTGAGGCTCACGCCCGGCGCGAGATTGAACGACACCGTGACCGCCGGGATCTGTCCCTGGTGATTCACCGTCAGCGCCTGCGGCTTGCGCTCGAAGCTCGCCACCGCGTTGAGCGGCACCAGCGTGCCGTTGCTCGAGGTGACGTAGAGCTGCGACAGCACCTCCGGATCGTTCTGCAGGGCGTAATAGACCTGCAGGATCACCCAGTACTGCGATGCCGAGCCGTAGATGGTGGAGATCTGGCTGGCGCCGAAGGCCGAGCCCAGCGCCGTCTGCACCTGGTCCATGGTGAGGCCCAGCGTGCCGAGCTTGTCGCGGTCCACGTTGACGACGATGGACGGCCCATTGAGATCCAGGTCGCTGGTGACGTCCTGGAAGCCGGGCAGCTTGGCGAACGCGGCGATGACCTTGCCCGACCAGTCGTACAGCGCGGCCGTATCGATCGACTGCAGCGTGTACTGGTACTGCGCCTTCGACTGCCGTCCGCCCACCTGGATCGACGGCGGGTTCTGTATGTAGGCACGGACGCCCGGCACCGCGGCGAACTTCGCGCGCAGCTCCTGGATGATGCCGTTGACGTCGAGTGGCCGCTGGTCCGCAGGCTTCAGGGTGAGCGACAACGAGCCGTTGTTGGTGGTGGTGCGCGCGCCGCCGCTGCCCACCGACGACATGTAGCTGGCGATGTTCGGGTCGTCGGCCACGATCTTCGCCAGTTGCTGCTGGCGCTGCATCATGCCGGTGACCGAGGTGTCGTCCGGGCCTTCGACGTTGACGTTGAGCTGGCCCGAATCGCCGGCCGGGATGAAGTCCTTGTCGACCACCACGAACAGCAGCGCCGTCGCCAGCAGGCTGGCCGCGAACAGCCCGAGAATGCTGCGGGGGTGATGCACAGCCCAGGTCAGCGTGTTGACGTAACCGCGCCGCACGCGCTCGAAGCCGGCGTCGAACCACCGCACGATGCGCGCCTTCTTCTCGTGCTCCGCATGCTTGAGGAAGCGGCTGCACAGCATCGGCGTCAGCGTGATCGAGACGAAGCCCGAGATCAGGATCGCCACGCTCAGCGTCACCGCGAACTCGTGGAACAGGCGCCCCACGATGCCGCCCATGAACATCACCGGCAGGAACACCGCCACCAGCGACAGCGTCATGGAGAAGATGGTGAAGCCGATCTCGCTGGCGCCCTTCATCGATGCCTCGTACGGATCCATGCCGTCCTCGACATGGCGCACGATGTTCTCGAGCATCACGATGGCGTCGTCCACCACGAAGCCGACCACCAGGGTCAGGGCCAGCAGCGAAAGATTATCCAGGCTGTAGCCCAGCGCGAACATCGCGCCGAACGTGCCCACGATGGATACCGGCAAGGCCAGCGCCGGGATCAGCGTGGCGGATGCGTTGCCGAGGAACAGGTAGATCACCAGCACCACCAGCACGCCCGCGAGCATCAGGGTGAACTGCACGTCGTTCACCGATTCGCGGATGGATACGGAGCGGTCGTACAGCACGGCCAGCTTGATCGACGGCGGCAAGGTAGCCTCGAACGTGGGGAGCACGGCGCGGATGCGGTCGATGGTGGCGACGGTGTTGGAACCGGGCTGGCGCTGGATGGCCAGCACGATGGCGCGCTCGCCGTTGTACCAGCTCGCCACCTGGTCGTTCTGCACGCTGTCCTCGGCCTTGCCGAGATCGGACAGGCGCACCGGCGCGCCGTTGCGATAGGCGACGATGATGTTGTTGTACAGGTTCGCGCGCTGCAACTGGCCGTCCGAACGGATCTGCAGCAGTTGGCGATGGCCGTTGAGCGAGCCGGTGGCAAGGTTGACGTTGGCGGCCGACACGGCGCTTTGCACGGTATCGATGCCGATGCCGCTGGCGGCCAGCTTCTGCGGATCCACGCTGATGCGCACGGCGTATTTCTGCGAGCCGTACACGTTCACCTGGGCCACGCCGTCGATCATCGACAGGCGCTGCGCCAGCTGCGTTTCCGCATAGTCGTCCACCACCGACAGCGGCTGCGTGCGCGAACGCAAGGTGAGGTAGAGGATGGCCGCATCCGCCGGATTCACCTTGCGGAAGGTCGGCGGCGTGGGCATGTTGGTGGGCAGCTGGCGCTGCGCCGAGGAAATGGCGGCCTGCACGTCCTGCGCGGCGCCATCGATGTTGCGATCGAGCTCGAACGTCAGCGTGATCGAGGTGGAACCCAGCGCGCTGGTCGACGTCATCGACTGGATGCCGGCGATGGTGGAGAGCTGGTTCTCCAGCGGCGTAGCCACGGCGGTCGCCATGGTTTCCGGTGCGGCGCCGGGCAGGCTCGCGTTCACCGTGATGGTGGGGAAATCGACGTTGGGCAGCTCGTTGACCGGCAGCTTCGGATAGGCGGCGATGCCGAACACCAGCAACGCCACCATCAGCAGCGTGGTCATCACCGGGCGTTGGATGCAGAGGGCGGGCAGATTCATGGAGGGACGCGGCTCAGCCGTTGCCGGTCACGACGTGCACGCGCGCGCCATCCACGAGCAGCAGTTGGCCGTCCGTCACCACGGTCTCGTTGCCCGAGAGCCCTTTCTCGATGACGATCTGCGAACCCGTGGTGGGCCCCGCGGTCACCATGCGCTGTTCCACCGTGTCGTCCGCGTTGGCGACGAAAACGAAGCTGCCCAGCGGCGAATTCTGCAGGGCCACCACCGGGATCGTCACCACGTTGGTCAGGCGCGTGGTCGGCAAGGACACTTCCACGAACTGGCCCGGCGTGAGCCGCACGTCGTCGTTGGCGTAGCGCGCCTTCAACTGGATGGTGCTGGTGGTGGCGTCCACGGCGTTGTTGATGAAGTCGAGTTCGGCCTGCATCGCGGGGCCCTTGGAGCCCGGAATGTTCACCGTCACCGGCACCGTGCCGCGCGCCATGGTCGCCTTGATGCCGTCCAGCCCCGTCTCGGGAATGGCGAAGGTGACGTGGATCGGGCGGATCTGGTTCAACACCACGATGGAGGTGTCGTTCGCGCTGACCTGCGCGCCGGGATACACGAGCGGCGCACCGGCGATGCCGTCGAACGGCGCCTGGATCTGCGTGTAGCCGAGCTGCGTGCGCGCCAGTTCCACCGCGGCCTGGTCCGCCTTCACCGAAGCGGTGTAGATGCCCTGGTTGGCCTTGTAGGTGTCGTAGTCCATCTGCGACACGTAGCCCTTGCCGAGCAGCGGCTGGTAGCGCTTGATGACGGTGTTGGCGTTGTCCAGCTGCGCCTGGTCCTTGGCCAGGTTGCCCAGCGCCTGGTCCAGCTGTGCCTGCAGCAGGCTCGGATCGATGCGCACGATGGTGTCGCCCTGCTTCACCTGCCCGCCGGGCGTGAAATGCAGCGACTGCAGCTGGCCGCTCACCCGCGCCTGCACGTTCACCGTCGAGAACGCTTCGGCGCGGCCGATGACCTTGAGGGTGAGATCGAGATCGCCGCGATGCGCCGCCGCCACCTTCACCGGCACGGACACCGGCGCGACCGGCGTCTTTGCGCGTGCGCGCTCGCCGCCGCGATACATCTGCGCGGCGACGATGGCCGCGATGATGACCACGGCCAGCGCTACCCCTTTCCTGCGTGACTTGCCCAGCATGATGTCTCCAACCACCCATCGTCACCCGCGCGTGCTGCGCAGGCGTGCCTTTGTCGGCCGCGTCGCCGGTCCATGAAGAGGTTTACGCATGCACGGGCGCACGACGCGGGCGGGGCAATGCCCACCCCGCGTCCCAGGACCGCATGATCGACCGTCAGCAACCGGCTGACGCCTGCCGTCAGGCAGACGTAATATTGCTGGCAAAGTAGTGTGGCGCGCGCATGACGCGCACCTGCCAAAAGGCCTGGACGGCGTGGTTTTTTGGGGACGAAGCCTGGAAACCCGTTTAGCGGGTCACGCTTCGCCCTCCTCCTCGCCCGCGCCGGCATCGAGCGCCTGCAGGTTTTCCTTCATGCGGTTGAGCACGCCAAGCGCCTGCTCCAGCTCGGCCACCGGAATGCCCTTGGCGGCATCCTTGCGCACGCCGCGCGCGATGAGTTCCATGTCGGCGATGACGCCACGCGCCTGATCGGTGACGTACAGGCGCCAGGCGCGACGGTCCTTGGGGTCGGGGCGGCGCTCCACGAAGCCGGCGGCCTGCAGGCGGTCGATCACGCGGCCCACGGCGATGGGTTCCATTTCCAGCGATTCGGCCAGCTCGGTCTGCCGCATGCCTTCGCGGTGGTAGAGCATCTTGGTGGCCCGCCATTGCGCGCGGGTCAACCCGAATTTCACGGCGCGTCTGTCGAAGTGCTTGCGGATAAGCAAGGTGACGTCGTTGAGCAGATAGCCGAAGGAAATGTCTTCTGCCTTAGTCATGGCGATGGATCAGTCCCAGCGGGCCGGAGGGAAGGTCAAGCATACGTCGCAACATTTTACGAAGCCAATGCCGATGGACATACAGATCATCACAGGTGACATCACCAGCCTCGACGTGGATGCCATCGTCAACGCCGCCAACCGCACCCTGCTGGGCGGCGGGGGTGTAGACGGCGCCATCCACCGTGCCGCAGGCCCGCGCCTGCTGCAAGCCTGCCGGGCCATACCGGAGGTCAGCCCCGGCGTGCGCTGCCCCACCGGCGAGGCGCGCATCACGCCGGGTTTTGCACTGACAGCGCGATACGTCATTCATACCGTGGGCCCCGTCTGGCAGGGCGGCGACAACGGCGAACCCGAGCTGCTGGCGAGCTGCCACGCGCAAAGCCTGTCGCTGGCCACCGAATACGACCTCGACGCCATCGCATTTCCCGCGATCAGCTGCGGCATCTACGGCTATCCGCCCGAGCTGGCCTCGCGCGTCGCGTTGCGCAGCCTGCGCGATGCGTCCGAAGGCGGTCCGCGGCGCGTGCTGGTCTGCTGCTTCAGCGACGCCATGGCCGACATCTGGCGCGATGCGCTCAACGAAGCTTGAACGGATACAGCGGCGGCAAGGGCGATGCATCGGTCGCCTCCGGAGGGGACTGCCAGACGAAGCCGTCCTTGAACGCGGCGGCGAGCCGGTCGCCAAGGCCGGGTTCGTCCGCGCCGGCGTAACGCTTGCGCTGCAGCGCCTCGATCGCTTCGCGCTGCTGCGTGGCCGACAGCGCCGCGGCCAGCTCACCCAGGTTCTGCAGCGAGGGCCGCTCCGCGCGCGCCCAGTCCAGCAATGCGCGAGCTTGCGCGGCGGCATCGCTGCCGCGTGCCTGGGCCAGGAACGCGGCGCGTAGACGTGCCGCCGAGCCTTTCGCATCGTTCGTGGAAGGAACAACCGATGCCGGCTTGGCGCGGCGACGCCACAGGAACCACGCCAGCAGACTCAGCAGCCACAGCCCGAAGCTGATCAAGGCGAGCGTGCGCCACCACCCGCCCTCGACCACGCTGGCGGACGGTTGCACCGCCGCCGCGGCATCGGGCGCGGCATTCGCTTGCGGCACCGATGGCGCCGATGAAGCGGGCGCGCCGGCGCCGGGCAGCACGGTATAGGTGTGGGCGGGAATGCGCGCGGTTTCGGCGTGGTTCTCCGCGACGTTCCACCAGGTGAGCGTAGTTTCCGGAATGGTGAGCGTGCCGGCGCGGTTGGGCACCACGGCAAAGCTCTGCTGCCGCTGGCCCACCAGCCATTGGCCGTCCACCTTCGTGCCGTTCACCGGCTTGTCCGGATACACCGTGGCGCCCTGCAGCGCGGGCAGGCTGAGCGCGGGCAAGGCCTCGTACGGCAGGCCCGTCGCCTGCAGGTTCATCACCAGGTTCAGCGGTTCACCGACGTGCAGGTCGCCGTGCGCGGGGCCGCCATCCAACGTCAGGGTGAGCGCACGCGCCGGCAGCCACGCGCCCTTCGCTGCCTGGGCCGGCGCGGGGCTCACGTCGATGTCCACCGCGGGCGAAGCCGCGGAAACCGGCGTGCCGTTGCCGAAGAAGGCATCGGGGTTGGCCATGTTGACCGACTCGCCCTGGAAGGCCACCGAAGGAATCTGCACGCGCCCCTCGCGCTGCGGCGTAGCGGCATAGCGCCGCTCGATGACGTTGTAGCGGCGTCCGCCACGCTCCGCCTGATAGTTGATTTCGCCGCCGAGGCGACGGAAGTCGACGCCCGTCACCTGCGGGTCTTCCAGCGAGCCGCTGGTCAGGTCAGTCGCGAAAAACAGCCGCACGGTGTAGACCAGTTGCTGGCCCACATAAGCCTTCGCCGGATCGACGGTGGCTTCGAGGAAGACATCCTTCTGCCCGGCCGCCGCGGCGCCGTTATCGGCCTGCGTGACATCCAGGTCGAGCGGCGCGGTGGTTCCGCCAGCGAAGGACAGCGCGGGTATGCGCAGCGTGCCGGTGTGCAGCGGCCGCAACGCCACGCCCACGGTCACCTGCGCAGAGCGCTGTCCGTTGATGATGCTGACGCTGGTGTTGCTCGACGAACCGAGCACGGCGAAGTCATGCGACAAGGCGCTCAGGTCCGGCGCCGCCGCCATGCCGCTACCGTTGGCGCGCAGATTCAGCGTGACGGTTTCGCCCAGCTCCACGCGGTTGCGATCGAGCGTGGCCTGCACGTCGGCAGCCAGCGATGCCAGCGGCCACAAACATGCGAGGCCGCACCACAGGAAGATCAAGGCACGCAACTTCACGGCGAATCACCCTCGCTCGGCGCCGCGCCGCCATGGCGCTGCCGGTATTCAAGCTCGAACTTGCGCCGCAGCAGCGCGCCCGGATCGTCAGGCACGCGTTGCAGCGCCTGCCGCACGTCGGCCGGCAAACGCGCCTGGGCATCGTCCTTGTCGATGACGCCCAGTTCGTGCGGGCCGTGCTGACCCTTGTCCCCGCCCTGCTGCTTGCCCAGCGCCGCATCCATCTGTTTCTGCAAGGCCTGCTGGGCCTGCTCCTGCCGTGCGCGTTCCTGCGCCTGCTGTTCGGGCGTTTGTGTCTGGTTGGCGGAACCCTGCTCGGGCGACCGATCCATGGGCTGCTGGCCGGACTGCGTGTTCTGCTGGCTGCTGTTGCCCTGTGCATCGCCATGCGCGTCCTGGGACGGTTTGCCCTGGCCCTGATCCTGATTCTGCTTGTCCTGGTCGCGCTGCTGGCCGGACTGGCCCTGCGCGTTGTCAGGCGGCGTGGTGGACGGGCCGGATCCCGCCTTGCCCTTGTTGTCCTTCGCGCCGTTGTCGTTCTGCGGTGAATGGGGCTGGCGATGCATCCAGTCTTCCACCGCCTTGCGGTTGGCCTGCGCATCGCTGTTGTTGGGGTTGGCCTTGAGCGCGCGGTCATAGGCATCGAGCGCGCCCTGGTAGTCGCCCTGTTTCGCCAGCGCATTGCCCAGGTTGTATTGCGCATCGCTGCCGGAAAGCGGACGCAGGTCCTTGCTCGCCGTGGCGTAATCGCCGGCGCGATACGCCGCCGCGCCGCGCCACGCGGGATCGCGCGCCACCTGCTGCGCCTGCCTGGCGTCGCCACGCTGAAGGGCCGCGGCCGCCTGCTGGTCCGGGCGACGCCACAGGTCGCTCCATGCGCTGGCGCGCGCGGTGCCCGGCAACGCGGGCAGCAAGGCCAGCGCCGCGATCATCAACCAGCCCCGGCGGAACGATGCGGCGGCCAGCGGCAGCAGCAGCAATAGCAGCCAGGGGCCGCGATCCTGCCATTCGTCGCCGTGCATGTCGCTGGCAAGCACCGCCGGGCTACGCGTGCTCAGTTCCGCGGCGAGCGCGCGGACGTCGCGATCGTCGTCCGTCATGGGCACGTAGGCGCCGCCGCCGGTGGTCGCCAGCGTGCGCAATGCCTCGTCGTTGCGCCTGGCCATCAGCACACCGCCCTGAGCGTCGTGCTGGAAGCCGTTGTCGGCCAGCGGTACCGGCCCTCCTTGCGGCGTACCGATGCCGAGCACCGACACGCGCACGCCATCCGTCGTCGCCTTGCGCGCTGCCGCGAGGGCGGGGTCGTCGACGTCGTCCGTCACCAGCACCAGCGAACCGCCGCCCACTTTCGCGTCGCGGATCAACGCGGCACCACGTTCGATGGCCTGTGCGGCGTTGTCGCCGTCGACCGGCATGGTGTCGGGTGCGAGCGCATCCAGCAGGTCGTTGAGCGCCGAAGCATCGGAAGTCAGCGGAGCCACCACGAAGGCCTCGCCCGCATAGGCGACCAGTGCATTGAGCCCGTCGTGATTGACCGCGAGCAGGTCACGCACCTTGTAACGCACGCGGTCCAGCCGGCTGGGCGACACATCGCGCGCCAACATGCGCTGCGACATCGACACGGCCACGACCTGCGCGGCGCGCTTGGCGTAGAGCGGCTGGGCGACGCGGCTCCAGGTGGGGCCCGCCATCGCCAGCGTGGCGAGCAGCCAGCCCGCCGCGAGCAGCCAGGGCGAAGCACGCCGCTGGGTAACGTTTCCCTTCAGCAGGAACGGCAGTAATTCGGGATCGACCAGGCGGGACAGCTGCTCGCGAACGCCATGGCGACGCGCGGCGAAGGCCACGAGTAACGGCAGGGCGAACAGCGCCAGCAGCCACCAGGGACGCAGGAAATGAAACTGCTGCAAGGCCTCGCTCATGCGAACGCCTCCCGCCGGCGCGGCCGCGGAACGAAGGCCAGCAGCCACGCCGCGACCGCCACTGCGAGCGGCCAGCGGAACAGCTCGTGGCGCGGACGCAAGGAAGGCCCCTGTTGCGGCATGGGCTCCAAGGCATCGATGGCGCGGTAGGCGTCCGCCAGCTGGTTCGAATCGGTGGCGCGGAAATAGCGGCCGCCGGTTTGCGTGGCGATGGAACGCAACATGCCTTCGTCCAGATCGGCTGACGGATTCACCGTATGCGTGCCGAACAGGTCGGGCACGTTCATCTCGGTGGCGCCGATGCCGATGGTGTAGATGCGCACGCCGGCCGCTTGCGCGGCATGCGCCGCATCGAGCGGGGCGATGTTGCCCGCATTGTTCACGCCATCGGTGAGCAGCACGACCACGCGCGCCTGTTCCGGCTGGCCGGCAAGACGTTTCACGGCCACGCCGATGGCATCGCCGATCGCCGTCTCGGTGCCCGCCAGGCCAACGGCGGCGCCCTGCAGCTGCGCCTGCACGGCATGAAGATCGTAGGTGAGCGGCGTCACCAGGAAGGCGCGGCTGCCGAACAGGATCAAACCCATCTCATCGCCGCTGCGGCGCGCAATGAAATCGCCGGCAATCGCCTCGACGGCGCCGAAGCGGCTCACCGGCTGCCCGCTGAGCTGCATGTCGTCGGTGCGCATGCTGCCGGAAAGATCGACCGCGAGCATCAACGCACGCCCGCTGCGCTGCTGCGCCTGCGGCGGCCCGACCCATTGGGGCCTGGCCGCAGCGACCAGCAACGCCAGCCACGCAAGCACGAGCAGCCACGTGCGCCAGCCGGCGGCGCCCTGGCGTTCCGGCGCATCCAGATGCAGACCGGGGTGAGGAAGATGCAGCGCCTGCTGCGGCGCCGCGGGCCGCAGCCACCAGCGCAACAGCCACGGCAAAGGCGCCAGCACCAGCACCCATGGCCACGCGAATTCGGTCATGGCCGAACCTCGGTTGCTTCCGGCACGCCTCGCACGTGACTCGCACGCGCCGACGTTCCTTGTCGCCAGGCCTGTTGCAGCCATCGACGCGTCGCGCCGGCAGCCTGCTCGGCATCGAGCGTGGCCGATGGCTGGTACATCGCGGCGTCGAGCGTGTTGAGCTGTTCGAGCGTCGATGCATCGACGCGCACGCGCGCCAGCGTCTGCCGCCACGCATCGCCGCGCTGCTGCGTGGCGAGCGGATCGATGCGCAAGGCGCCGCGCCGCAGCAGCTGATGCAGTGCCGATGCCAGCGCCTGCGGCTGTTCACGCCACAGGGCGAGCACGCGATCCACTTCCGCCAGCACCTGCGCTTCCGCGGCACGACGGCGGCGCTGACGGCGCCACCACCAGAGGCCGACGAGGGCCACCGCCAAGATCATTGCGGCCAGTGCCCACCATCCCGGCGCCGGCGGCCACCACGATGGCTGCGGCGGCAGGTGGATGTCGCGCAGCAAGGGGCCGTTCCGTGGCGCGGACGCGATCATCGACGCACCCCGGGAGCAAGCAGCGACAGCACGGCATCCAGCGGGTCGGCGGCGGTATCCACCGTCGCGCGGGGAAGCCCGAGCGACTGCGCCATGCCATTGAGCCGCGCCTGCCCCGCGCCAAGCGCCTGCTGGAACTCGCGGCGCTGCCGCTCGCCAAACAAGGCCACGTCGCGTCGCACGCCTTCGTGCTCCATGGGATATCGGCCGGCCGGCGGCATGCCCAACTCCAGCGCGTCAGCCACCACCAGAACACGTATGCCTGCCTTGTGCGAGAGATCCAGCAGACGGCCACGCGCCGCCTCGTCACAGCTCAAGCCATCGCTGATCAGCAGCACGCGATTGGCACCATGCATCAAGCGTCCCGCGCGCAACAGCGCGTCCGACAGTGGCTCGCCTGGCACCGGCGCGTCGTTCGCATCCCAGTCGGCCAGCGCGCCGCACACTGCCAGCGCACCGCGCGTACCTCCTTGCGGGCGCAATAGATGGTGTCCGTTGCCAAACGACATCACGCCCACGCGTTCGCCGGCGCGCACCGCATACCAGGCCGCCAACGCGGCAGCACGCGCCGCCTGCACGGATTTCAGGCGCACGCGCGTACCGAAGCGCATGCTTTCATGCGCATCCAGCAGGATCAGCAGGCGACCTTCGCGTTCCTCCTGGAACAACTTCGTATGCAGGCGGCCGCTGCGCGCTGTCAAACGCCAGTCGAGCCGGCGCACGTCGTCGCCCGGCTGATAGACGCGCGACTCCGCGTAATCCATGCCACGCCCGTAGAGTCGGCCGGACTGCTGGCCCGCGCGCATGGCGTGGCTCTCCAGCCGCGGCAGCGCCGCCTTGGCGACACGTGCGCGCAACGCCACCAGTTCGCCCAGATGCACGCGCGTGCGGCCGTCCGCGCCTGTGCTCATGTTCACCACGGCGTTCACGGCAATGGCACGAGATCCAGCACGCGACGAATCACCTGGTCGCTGCGCACGCCTTCGGCTTCCGCCTCGTAGCTCAGCAATACGCGATGGCGCAGCACTTCGTGGACGATCGCATGCACGTCCTCAGGCAAGGCGTAGTCGCGGCCGGCCAGCCACGCGTGCGCACGCGCACAGCGATCCAGTGCGATCGTGCCGCGCGGGCTGGCGCCCCAGGCAATCCAGCGTTTCAGCTCCGGCCCGTAGGCGCCCGGATCGCGCGTGGCCAGCACCAGCTGCGTGATGTATTCCTCCAGCGCCGGCGCCATGTGCACGTCGAGCACCGCGTCGCGCGCGCTGAATACGTCCGTCTGGCTCAGCGAGGGCCGCGCGACGGGCGCCGGGTGCAGGCTGGTGCGCGCCTGTTCGCGCGCGAGCTGCAGTATCGCCAGTTCCGCGGCGGCATCCGGATAGCCGATGGTCACGTGCATGACGAAACGGTCGAGCTGGGCCTCGGGCAACGCGAAGGTGCCTTCCTGCTCGATCGGGTTCTGCGTCGCCATGACCATAAAGAGTTCCGGCAGGCGCCAGGTGCTTCGGCCCACCGTGATCTGGCGCTCCGCCATCGCCTCGAGCAGGGCGGATTGCACCTTGGCCGGCGCGCGGTTGATCTCGTCCGCCAGCACGATGTTGTGGAACAGCGGCCCCTTCTCGAACTCGAAACTGCCCGATTGCGGGCGAAACACATCGGTGCCGGTGAGATCGGCCGGCAGCAGGTCGGGGGTGAACTGCACGCGATGGAAATCCGCCTCGATGCGCCCCGCCAGGGCCTTCACCACGGTGGTCTTGGCTAGGCCGGGCGCGCCTTCCACCAGCAGGTGGCCGTCCGCCAGCAAGGCCACGAGCAGGCAATCGATCAAGTGCGGCTGGCCGATGACGCTGCGGCGCAGCTCATCTCGGACGTGCAGGAACGCCTGCTGCAGGCGGGTTGAGGGGGAGGCCTCGGGCATATCCATCGGGGATTCCATCGGGGTGAACGTACGACAGACCTTGGCGAACTCCGGAAGTTTAATACCCATGACTTCCGGCCCCCATGCGAGTGGGCAACTGCCTGAAAACAAAAGGGGCGGCCAAGGCCGCCCCTTCTTTCAACCGGATGCCCTGCGGTTACTGCAGGCTCTCGCTCAGGATGCGCGGCGTCACGAAGATCAGCAGCTCCGCCTTGTCGCTTTCGCGCGAGGTGTTGCGGAACAGCGCGCCGATGCCCGGAATGTCGCCCAGGCCCGGCACCTTGGTGGCCGAATTCTGCTTGGTGATTTCGTAGATGCCGCCCAGCACCACCGTCTGGCCGTTGTCCACCAGCACCGAGGTGTTGATCTCACGCGTGTCGATGGTCGGCACCTGGCCGCTGCCCGGCACGGTGACGTAACCGGCCAGCGCATCCTTCTTCACGTTGATCATCAGGTACACGCGGCCGTCGGAGGTGATGGTCGGCGTCACCTTCAGTTCCAGCACGGCGTCCTTGAACTGCACCGTGGCGGTGCCGCTGCCGGCGGCACCCGTGGCGCTGTTCTGGTAGGTCACGTAGCCGATTTCCTGACCCTGGCGGATCACCGCTTCCTGCTGGTTGGCGGTGATGACGCGCGGGCTGGAGATCACCTCGCTGCGGCCCTCGGTCTGCGCGGCCGAGAGTTCCAGGTCGAGCGCGTAGTTCTTGCCCAGCACGCCCAGCGCAAAACTACCGGCCGAAGTCGTCGTCGGGAGGTTCACATTGATGCCGCTCGCCGTGCCGTTCCCAAGATCTGTGCCGCCGGTCGAAATGGTCTGACCGCTCGGGTTGGTGCGCTTGCCCTGCACGCCGAACTTGGCGCCCAGCTCACGGGTGAAGTTGTCGGTGGCGATCACGATGCGCGACTCGATCAGCACCTGCTGCACCGGCTTGTCGAGCACGGAGATCAGCGCGCGCAGCTCACGGATCTTCTGTGGGTTGTCGTTGATCAGCAGGGTATTGGTGCGCTCGTCGAACGAGACGCTGCCACGCGACGACAGGAACCCGTGCGATGCATTGTTCGCACCCGCGCCACCACCCGTGCTCTGCATGCTGCCCTGGGTCAGCAGCTTGGCGATGTCCTTCGCCTTGCCATAGCTGATCGGCACGTAGTCGGTCACCAGCTCGGCATTGTCCTCGGCCTTGATGCGGGCATCGGCGATGCTCTGCTCGTACTTGGCCAGTTCCTCCTGCGGCGCGATCCAGATCACGTTGCCGTTGCGGCGCTTGTCCAGGCTCTTGGCGCGCAGCACCACGTCAAGCGCCTGATCCCATGGCACGTTGACCAGTCGCAGCGTCACGCTGCCGCCCACCGTGTCCGAGGCCACCAGGTTGAGGCCCGAGATATCGGCCAGCAGCTGCAGGGCCGAGCGCACCGGGATGTCCTGGAAGTTGAAGGTCACGCGGTTGCCCGTGTAGACCGGATCCTGGCCCTTGGCGAGCGCGGCGTCGGCCTTGGCGTCCTTCTTCTTCGGAGCCACCTCGACCACGTACTGGTTGCCGCTCTGGTAGGCCGACGTGTCGACGCTACCCTTGGTGCTGATTTCCATGTGCGCGCCGCCGCGCGGGCCTGCCTTGGTGACGATCTGCTGCACCGGCGTGGCGAAATCGAGCACGTCCAGGCGCTGGGCCAGGTTCGGCGGCAGGTTGGCGTGATCGATGTCGACGATCACCTTGTCGCCCTGGTGCTTCATGTCGGCATTGGCGCCCGCGCCGCTGAAATCGATCAGGATGCGGCCCTCGCCGTTCGGGCCGCGACGGAAGTCGATGTTGGACACGGCCGGGCCGTTGGCCAGCGACGGCAGCGCCTTGGACGGGTCGATGCTCGCGGCCGTCGTGGTGGTCTGTGCCTCGGTGCCGTTGTTGACGGTCAGCACCAGGCTGTTGCCTTCCACCCGCGAACGGTAGGTCGAGTCGCGGACCAGCTCGACCACCACGCGGGTACGGCCGCCGGCGGATACCGCCGACACGCCCGTGGTCGCGCCCTTGCCGATATCAAGATGCCTCGCGGCGGCGTTGTCGGTATCGGGCAGGTCCACGGCGATGCGCGGCGGGTTGCCGGTGGTGAAGATCTTCGGCTCCGGCACCGGGCCCTGGGCGAAATTCAGATGCAGCTCGACGCGGCCGCCGGGCAGCGTGTCGTAGCTGATGTCCTTCAGGGTGCTGGTGGCTGCCGCCGCCGCGTTCGACCAGGCAGCGCCCAGCGCCAGCAGGCTCACCACCACATAACGGCTAGCCTGGCGCATCACGCGGCCCCGAACAGTTTTGGATTGGTTGCTCATTGCATCAGCCCCTGTTTCTTATTTCTCGCTGAGCGCGATGCTGGCGGAACGTTCCATCCAGCCACCGTTGCCGTTGGAAACCAGTTCCACCAGGTCGATATGGTCATCGCCGATCGCGGTGACCCGACCATAGTTCTGGCCCATGTATTCGTTGCGATGGACGCGATGGATCACGCCCCCCGGATCCTTCACCAGCACTTCCATGCCGGCACCGGCCCCCACGGTGCCCACCATCTTCAGGCTGTCCAGCGCAAACATTTCCAGCGGTTCCTTGGCGCGGTTCTCGTCCGGCCGGGGCCCCGTGTTGCTGGTGTTCTGAAGCTCGGCCGTGCTCGGACTGAACGGATCGCGCTTGTCCTGGTCGGCGTACTGGAAGGTTTCGAAGGTCTTGATCACGGGCAGCGGAGGAATCGGCGCGCCCTTCTTCTGCTTTTCCTGCGCAACCCACTGGTGCAGGTCGTCCTGCCCGCTGCAACCAGCGAGCATCAGGCCGACGCACAACACCAGCGACGCTTTCGCCAGGAAGGCAGGCGCAGCGGCAGTCAACTTGCTCATTTCTGCCCCCCTGTCTTCGCGGCCGGCTTGCCGTGCGGCGACTTGGCGTTGGCCGCCTTGGCCGACGCGCTTTCGTCTTCGTCCAGATAGCGATAGGTCTTGACCGTGCCCTGCAGCACCAGCAGGCCGCTCTTGTCCTTCGGCGTCAATGACACGTCATGCATGGTCAGGATCACTACGCGGGGCAGAGACGCCACGCCGCTGATGAAGGTGCCGAACTGGTGGTACGTGCCCACCATGCGCAGCTGGATCGGCTTCTCGGCGTAGAAGTCCTTGGGCGTTTCCGGGCCCGGCTGGAACAGCTCGGTCTCCAGTCCCGCCGACAACGCCGTCTGGGAAACGTCCACCAGCAGCTCGGGCATTTCGGTCTTGCTCGGCAGCTGGCGCAGCAACTGACGCAGCATGTCCTGCATTTCATCCAGCTGCTGCTGGAGCGCTTCGAGATTGACCGACTTGGCCTGCTTCTCGGAGAACTCCTTCTTCAGCTGGTCTTCCTTGGCGACGGCGGCCTGCAGCTGGTCCTGCTGGTCGCTGATGAACAGGTACCAGCCCAGGAAGACGATGACGGCGAGCACCAGTCCGGTGAAGAACGTCTTTACCGAGGTCGGCCAGCCGCCGATGTTGTTGCGATCGAGGCTCTGCAACTCCTGGAGGAATTTCATGCCTTGGCTCCTCCGTTGGTTGCGGGCGCGGCCGGCTTGGGCGCCGCCACCGGGGCCGGAGCCGCGGTGCTCGCCTTGGCAGGCTGCGCGTGGGGCGCCGTGGCGGCGTGGGCCGGCGCAGCTGCCGGGCCCGTCGAGGCCGGCGCATGACCATCATCCGCGCCTTCGCCGTTCTCGTCGGTCTTGGGACGATTCAGCGCGACGTCCAGCCCGAAGGCGTAAGGCAGGCGCGTGTCGCCGCCCTTCGTGCCTTCGGAGCGCTCGGTCTTGCGCAGGTCGGCATGGCCCATCCAGGGCGAGGACTCGATGTTGCGCATGTACTCGGCCACGCTGGCGTTCGATTGCGCCACGCCATCCAGCGTCATCGAATCGCCCGACTGCTTGAGGCCATTGAGGCGCGCGCTGGCAGGAATGGTCTTCACCAGTTCGTCGAACAGGTGGACCATCTGCGAACGGTTGGCCTGCAGCTGCTCGATGATCTGCTTGCGCGCCAGCAGGCTCTCGCGAACCTTTTCCAGGTCCTTGATCTTGGTGATGCGCTCGTCGAGCTGCTTGATCTCGTTCTGCAGGTAGGCGTTGCGGTCATTCTGGGTGCCGATGCGCGCATCCATCCAGAACGACCACAGCAGCACGACCAGGATCGCCGCGACGAACGCGGCGCCCAGCTGCATGAAAAACTCGCGCTCGCGCTGCTTGCGGCGCTCGGCGCGCCACGGAAGTAGGTTGATGTGTGCCATCAGTCAAAGCTCCTCAGCGCGAGGCCGACCGCGATCATCAAGGCGGGAGCATCCTGTGCGAGGGACTGGGCCTGCACGCGAGGCGACAACGACATGCGCGCCAGCGGGTTGGCCACCACGCAGGGCACGCCGAGCTGCTGTTCCAGCATGGGGCCGATGCCTTCGATGGAGGCGCAACCGCCGGCCAGCACGACCTGGTCGACCTTGCTGTATTCGCTGCCTGCGAAGAAGAACTGGAGCAGGCGGCTGATCTGCTGCACCAGCGATTCCTTGAACGGCTCCAGCGCCTCGCTCTCGTAGGAATCGGGCAGGCCGCCCTTGCGCTTGGCGCGGCCGGCTTCCTCGTAGGAGAGGCCGTAGCGGCGCATGATTTCATCGGTGAGCTGCTTGCCGCCGAACACCTGCTCGCGCGAATAGATGGTGCGCTGGTTGCGCAGCACCGACAGCGTGGTCATGGTGGCGCCGATGTCGACCACGGCCACCAGCGCGTCGCGACCGACGTTCAACTGGTCGGCCACCATGGCGAAGGCGTTTTCCATCGCGAAGGCTTCGACGTCGACCACCTTGGCGGACAGGCCGCCCAGGTCGAGCGCGGCCACGCGCATGTCCACGTTCTCGGTGCGCGAGGCCGCGAGCAGGATGTTGTTCATTTCCGGGTTGTCGCGCACCGGACCGAGCACTTCGTAGTCCAGGCTGACTTCTTCGATCGGATACGGGATGTACTGGTTGGCCTCGACCTGGATCTGTCCTTCGAGGTCATCCTCGGACAGCTCGCTCGGCATCGGGATCACGCGCGTGATCACCGCCGAACCGGCGACCGCCGCCGCCGCATGCTTGAGCTTGGAACCCGAACGCGCGAGGGCGCGCCGGATGGCTTCGCCCACGGCCTCGACTTCGACGATGTTCTTCTCGACCACAGCATTGGGGGGCAGTGGCTCGACCGCGTAGTGTTCCACGCGATAGCGACCGCCGGCCTGGCTGAGTTGCAGCAGCTTGACGGCTGTCGAACTGATGTCGACACCAACAAGCGGCGGCTTCTTGGGTGTAAAAAGCCCCACGATTTTCCCCCTTGCCCCTGGGCGCCCGGACCAGTGACTGGCACAGTGCGCGTCGGCATTTAATCCAAAAATTAACGTATTGGCAACGGCCTACGAGCGTTTTCTCGACTCATTCGCGTGACGGCATGCACAGGTTTAACGAATGGGCCGGTGGCCTGTTTTTTGCTGTGACAACCACGGTTCATGCCGTGGATACTGCTACATCTATACTCTGTCTTGTTTTGACTCACGTCTCGCAAACACCCAATCATGCAAATTCTTAAGCGGTTGCTGCGCTGGATCCTGGCCCTGGCCTTCACGGGTTTGCTGCTGGGCGTTGCAGCCGTCGGCGTGGCCTACTGGCTTATTTCCCCTCGCTTGCCCTCGGTGGCCGTCCTCAAGGACTACCACATGCAGGTGCCGCTTAGAGTGCTCTCCGCGGATGGCAAGCTGATTGCGAGCTTCGGCGAGACCCGACGCATCCCCGTGGCCATCGGCGACGTCCCCGAGCGACTCAAGCACGCCGTGCTGGCCGCCGAGGATGCCAGCTTCTACCAGCACCCCGGCGTGGACTGGCATGGCATTGCTCGCGCCGGCTGGCACGTGGTGACGTCCGGCGGCGACAAGGGGCCGGGCGGTTCCACCATCACCCAGCAGGTGGCCCGCAATTTCTTCCTGAGCCCGGAAAAGCTCTATTCGCGCAAGCTGACGGAGATCTTCATCGCCCTGCGCATGGAGAGCGAGCTGACCAAGGACCAGATCCTGGAGCTCTACCTCAACAAGATGTTCCTGGGCCACCGCTCCTACGGCGTGGCCGCCGCGGCCTCCTACTACTACGGGAAGACGCTGGACCAGCTCTCCGTGGCCGAATGCGCCACCATCGCCTCCACCTTCCAGCTGCCCTCGCTGGTGAACCCGCTCAACAGCCCCAAGCGCATGATCGCGCGCCGCAACTGGGTGCTGGGGCAGATGCTGGAGAACCGCTACATCTCCAAGGCCGAGTACGACCAGGCCGTCGCCGAGCCGAACAATGCCTCGCCGCATGAGCCGCCGATCGAGGTCGACGCGCCGTACCTGGCGGAAATGGTGCGCCTGCAGGTGCTCGACCGCCTCGGCAACGACGCCCTCACCGAGGGCTACGTGGTCAAGACCACGGTGGACAGCAAGCGCCAGCAGGCGGCGGTGGACGCCGTGCGCTCGGGCCTGATCGACTACGACCACCGCCACGGCTGGCGCGGCCCGGAGGCCCACCAGGAGCTGGCGGCCGACGCCGATACGGACGAGCTGGAACGCGCCCTGGCCGGCTATACCGACATCTCCGGCATGGCTCCGGGCATCGTCACCCAGGTCTCGCCCACCGAGGCCAGCGTCTACCTGGCCAGCCGCGAGCAGATCAAGCTCAACCTGGAAGCCATGAGCTGGGCGCGCCCGCGCATCGACGACACCCGCGTCGGCGCCACGCCCAAGAGCGTGTCCACCGTGCTCAAGCGCGGCGACGTCATCCGCGTCTCCCGCGACGACAAGGGCCAGTGGCAGCTCACCCAGATCCCGGCCGCGCAGGCGGCGATGGTGTCGCTCAACCCGGAAGACGGCGCCCTGCAGTCGCTGGTGGGCGGCTTCAACTTCCTGCGCAGCAAGTTCAACCGCGCCGTGATGGCGGCCCGCCAGCCGGGTTCCAGCTTCAAGCCGTTCATTTACTCGGCGGCCTTCGAGCGCGGCTTCACCCCGGCCTCCATCGTCAACGACGCCCCGCTGGCCCTGCCCGACCCCTCGCGGCCGGGCGGCCTGTGGACGCCCTCCAACGACGACGACAAGTTCGACGGGCCGATCCCCCTGCGCGAAGCCCTGGTGCAGTCGAAGAACCTGGTCTCGGTGCGCCTGCTGGACGCCATTGGCGTGCGCTACGCCCGCGAATACGTCACCCGCTTCGGCTTCAGCCTGGATTCCCTGCCGAGCAACCTGTCGATGGCACTCGGCACGGCCTCGGTCTCGCCGATGAGCATGGCGCGCGGCTACGCCGTGTTCGCCAACGGCGGCTACCTGGTCACGCCCTACTTCATCGCCGAGATCGACGATCGCGACGGCAAGCCGGTCTACCAGGCCAACCCCGCCCGCGCCTGCCGCACCTGCGCCGAGCGCCTGCTGGACACCCGCACGCCGGGGCCGCCGCCGGCCAACGCCAGCGCCGCGCCGGGCAACGCCGTGGCTACCGCAGGCAGCGCCGGCGGCACGCCGGCGACCTCCGGCAGCGTGGCCGGGGTGGGCGATGCCGTGCTCCCGGCCGACGCCCATGGCGAGGGCGCGCACCCGCCGGTGCTGGCGCCGCCGGTGATCGACGTGCGCAACGACTACCTGATCACCTCGCTGATGCAGGACGTGATCAAGCGCGGCACCGGTTCCGCCGCGATGGCCCTGGGCCGCACCGACCTGGCCGGCAAGACTGGCTCCACCAACGATCACCGCGACGCCTGGTTCGCCGGCTTCAACGGCGACGTGGTGGCGGCCGTGTGGGTGGGCTATGACGACTTCAGCTCGCTCGGCAAGGGCGAGTTCGGCGCCAAGGCGGCGCTGCCGATCTGGATGTCCTACATGGGCGCCGCCCTGAAGGACCTGCCGCCCTCCACCCTGCCCATGCCGCCGGGTATTTCGACCGTGCAGATCAACGGCAAGTCGGAAATAATGAAGGTCGAAGACGTGGACCGCATGAAGCAGCAAGCCAACCAGGAACAGGAGGACCAGGATCAGCAGCACGCCTACGACATCTTCTAATCGTCGGCAGCGCCGGTTCTTCCCCAGCCGACTGCCGCCCGCGCTTGCATCCGCAAGCGCCAGATTGCCGGAGGAATGAGGCATGGCACGAGGTCAGCACCATCGCATCCACGCGCAGGATCGCCTTCAGCGCAACCGTCTGCGCGTCGCCCAGGAGGCGGCGCGACTGATGAGCGAGCACGGCATCCGCGATTTCCACCACGCCAAGATCAAGGCCGCCGAGCGGCTGGGCATCCTCGATGCGCAGGCACTGCCGCGCAACAACGAGATCGAGGAAGCGCTGCGCGAACACCAGCGCATCTTCCACGCCGAATCCCAACCCCAACTGCTGCAGGAACGCCGCGAGGCCGCCGTGGAGGCCATGCGCTTCCTCGAGCGTTTCGATCCACGCCTGGTCGGCGCGGTACTGGAAGGCACCGCCGATACGCATTCGGCCGTCTGCCTGCACGTGTTCAGCGATACCCCGGAAAGCGTCGTGCTGTTCCTGCAGGAACGCGGCGTCCCCCTCACCCAGCAGACGCGGCGCCTGCGCGTCACGCGTGACGATCAGAAGGAATACCCCGTGCTGCTGTTCGCGGCGGACGGCCTGCCCTTCGATATCACCGTGCTGCCGCGCGACGCGCTGAAACAGGCGCCGCTGGATCGCATCGATGAAAAGCCCATGCGTCGCGCATCGCTCGCTGCGGTCGAGGAACTGCTCGCCACGGCGGACAACGATGACGAGTTCGAGCGCATGTTGTCCTCGGCGTTGAGATGAGCGGGAGCGAGTGATGAGAAGTGAGAAGTGAGAAGTGAGAGCGTAGCTGCCACCGCTCGCCGTTCGCCTGTCTTCCTTTACTCCCTGCCCATCGCAGTCCCATAAAAAAAGCCCCGGTAAAACCGGGGCTTTTTCTTGCGCGGCAGACGGAGCGATCAGCGCTTGTCGGCGGCCACGTAATCGCGCACGTTGGCGCCAGTGTAGATCTGGCGCGGACGGCCGATGCGCGAGCCTGGGGTTTCGTGCTGTTCGATCCAGTGCGAGATCCAGCCGGCGGTGCGGGCGATGGCGAACATCACGGTGAACATCTCGGTCGGGATGCCCAGCGCCTTGTAGATGATGCCGGAGTAGAAGTCGACGTTCGGGTACAGCTTGCGCTCGACGAAGTAGTCGTCCTTCAGCGCTGCCTCTTCCAGCTTCATCGCCACTTCGAGCAGCGGATCGTTGATGCCCAGCTCGCCGAGCACCTTGTGGGTCATCTCGCGGATGATCTTGGCGCGCGGGTCGAAGTTCTTGTACACCCGGTGGCCGAAGCCCATCAGGCGGAAGTTGTCGTTCTTGTCCTTCGCGCGCTTGACGGCGGTCTCGACCTTGTCGGCCGTACCGATCTCCTCGAGCATCTTCAGCACGGCCTCGTTCGCGCCGCCGTGCGCCGGGCCCCACAGCGCGGTGATGCCGGCGGCGATGGAAGCGTACGGATTGGCGCCGGTCGAACCCACCAGGCGAACGGTCGAGGTCGAGGCGTTCTGCTCGTGGTCGGCGTGCAGGATGAACAGGAGGTCCAGCGCCTTGGCGGCCACCGGGCTCATCTGCAGCGGCTCGCTCGGCACTTCGAACATCATGTGCAGGAAGCGGTCGACGTACTCGAGGTTGTTGCGCGGATAGCGGAACGGCCAGCCGATCGAGTAGCGGTAGCAGGCGGCGGCGATGGTCGGCATCTTGGCGATCAGGCGGATCGCGGCCAGCTTGCGGTCGTCGGCGTTATCGACGTCGATATCGTCGTGATAGAAGGCCGACAGCGAAGCCACCGAGGCGGCCAGCATGGCCATCGGGTGCGCGTCGTGGTGGAAGCCCTTGAAGAAGTCCTTCAGGGACTCGTGCATCATCGTGTGATGCGTGATGTCGTGCTCGAACTTGGCGAACTGGTCCTTGGTCGGCAGCTCGCCGTTGAGCAGCAGGTAGGAGGTTTCGAGGAAGCTGGACTTCTCCGCCAGCTGCTCGATCGGGTAACCACGGTACAGCAGCACGCCCTCGTCGCCGTCGATGTAGGTGATGGCGCTCTTGGTGCTGGCGGTGCTGCCGTAACCCGGGTCATAGGTGAAATGGCCCGTGTCCTTGTACAGCGTTCCGATGTCGATGCATGCGGGACCGAGCGTACCGCTCAGCAGGGGCAGTTCACTGCTGCGGTTGGTCGACTCATCCACCAACTTGACGATCTTGGAATCGGACACGGAAAACCTCCTTCACGAAATGTCATCGTCGACGTATCGCGATCAGCGATGGCCGGCGAGGTAGGGTTGATGCCGCAATGGGGAAGGCTGCGACACCTCGCCGCCCATTATCGCATATCGACTCGCCAACATGCCCTAGCGGATGGTCGGATGGCGAACGCAAAAAAGCACGGGGCGAGCTGATGCTCGCCCCGTGCGATCAAGCATGCTTACGCCACGTGGCCGCGGCGTGACAGCAGATGCGTTCGCGCGATTACTTCTGCGCGTAGCGCTTGCGGAACTTGTCGACGCGACCGCCGGTGTCCAGCGTCTTCTGCTTGCCGGTGTAGAACGGATGGGAGTGGCTCGAGATATCCACCTTGGTCAGCGGGTACTCGTTACCGTCTTCCCACTTGACGGTTTCCTTGGTGGCGATCGTGGAACGCGTCAGGAACGCGAAGTCCGACGACAGGTCCTGGAACACCACCGGGCGATAATTCGGATGGATATCGGGCTTCATGACTGGCTCAAAGCGGTGGGTGAAAAGAGCGGCATTTTAACCACAGCCCCTCCCCATTGGCAAGCCCGTCAGTCACTTGGACTCGAAAACCCGCCCTGAAAGGCCCTTTCAGGCGCCCAGCGCCCGCCGCACCATGGCCCCGAAACGGGCCTGGTCCACCTCCATCACGATGCGGGCATTGGCCGGCCTGCCCAGGCGGGCCGTCCAGTCCACCACCGTGGCGCCACGGGTCAGGCGGCCGTCCATCTCCACCGCCACATGGCGCTCCTCGGCCCGCGTCACCATGCCCGGGTCGATGGCCACCGCCATCGCCAGCGCATCGGCGGCGATCACGCCGCGGCGGCCGCGCTGCGCGTTGAACGCGCGCGCGGTGCCAAAGACCTGCTCGAAGAACGTCGCGCGCTTATCGCCCGCGGCGATCCAGCGGTTGAATTCCTCGTCATCGAAGGCATGGCGCAGCACCACTTCCCAGTCGACCAGGTCGAACATCGGGAAGGCTTCGAACACCACATGCGCAGCCTCGGGATCGAAGCCGATATTGAACTCGGCGGGGATCTTGCCGGTATTGCCGAGCCCCGTGACCGCACCACCCATGATCACCAGGCGCTTCACGCGCTGCGGCAGGGTGGGGTCCAGGCGCACGGCCAGCGCGAGGTTGGTCAGCGGCCCCAGCGCCACCAGGGTGAGATCCGGGTGCTCGTGCGTGAGGCGGATCAGCGCGTGCACCGCGTGCTCGCCGGCGGCACGGCAGGAAGGCTCGGGAAAGCCGACGTCGCCCAGGCCATCGGAACCATGCACGTGCACGGCGTCCTCCTCCGGCATGCGCACCAGCGGCGTGGGGCAACCCGGAAACACCGGCGTCGGCGTGCCCACCAGGTCCACCAGCGTGCGCGCATTGCGCACGGTATGCGCCAGACCGACATTACCCGCCGCGATCGTCAGGCCGAGCACCTCGGCATGCGCATGCGCCATCAGGATGGCGAGCGCGTCGTCCACGCCCGGGTCGGTGTCGATCAACAGTTGCAGCTGGCTCATGGCGATCTTTCGGAAGAGGGATTGGTTAGCTTAGGGCCTTGCCGCCCGTGCGCAAAGCCTGTGGGCTACGCCACGGCAGGATGCAGCGGCATCGTGAAACCCCGTTTACGCGTGCGCGTAACGGGCCGCGGCGCCGATCCAGCGCGTGATGAGCAACTCCGCCTGTCGCGGATGATGCGCCAGCAACTGCGCCCCCACCTCCTGCACGGCCGGCAGCAGATGCGCGTCCCGCGCCAGGTCAGCGATGCGGAAACTCAACTGGCCCGTCTGTCGCGTGCCCAGCACTTCGCCAGGGCCGCGCAGCTCGAGGTCTTTCTCGGCGATGCGGAATCCGTCATTGGTTTCGCGCATGACCTGCAGGCGCTCGCGCGCCAACTGGCCGAGCGGCGGCTGATACAGCAGTACGCAGTTGGACGCGATGGCGCCGCGCCCCACCCGTCCGCGCAGCTGATGCAACTGCGCCAGCCCGAGGCGCTCGCTGTTCTCGATCACCATCAGGCTGGCATTGGGCACATCCACGCCCACTTCGATCACCGTGGTCGCCACCAGCACCGACAGCTCGCCGGCCTTGAAGGCGTCCATCACCGCCTGCTTTTCCTTGGGTTTCATACGCCCATGGATAAGGCCGATACGGCAGTCGGATAGCGCCGCCGACAGTTCCGCATGGGCCACTTCGGCAGCCTGTGCGCGCAGCTGTTCGGATTCCTCGATCAGCGTGCACACCCAGTAGGCCTGCCGCCCTTCCAGGCATGCGGCATGGATGCGCTCGATCACGTCGAAGCGGCGCGCATTGGAAATGGCGATGGTCTGCACGGGCGTGCGGCCCGGTGGCAACTCGTCGATGGCGGATACATCGAGATCGGCATACGCGCTCATCGCCAGCGTGCGCGGTATGGGCGTAGCCGTGAGCACCAGCTGGTGCGGCACGAGGCCGGACGCGTGATCCGCACCCTTGTCGCGCAACGACAAGCGCTGCTGCACGCCGAAACGATGCTGCTCGTCGACGATCACCAAGCCGAGCTGCGCGAACTGCACGCCCTCCTGCATCAAGGCGTGCGTGCCGATCACCACGTGCGCGCCCGACGCCACGCGCTGCAAGGCCTGCTGGCGCGCCTTGCCCGCCACCTTGCCGGCCAGCCACGCCACCTCGATGCCGAGCGGGGTCAACCAGTGGCGAAAATGATTCAGATGCTGCTCGGCGAGCAACTCGGTGGGCGCCATCAAAGCGACCTGCTGGCCCGACTCGACCGCGGCAAGCGCGGCCAGCGCCGCCACGATGGTCTTGCCGCTGCCGACATCGCCCTGCACCAGCCGCAGCATGGGGTGCGCCCCGGCAATGTCTTTCGCGATCTCGCCCGAAACGCGCTGCTGCGCCCCGGTAAGGCCGAACGGCAGGCTCGCCAGCAGGCGCTTGCGCAATTCGCCCGTGCCCTTCAGGCGCGGCGAGTGTCGCCGACGCACGGCTGCGCGCATGCGCTTGAGGCTCAGGTGCTGGGTCAACAATTCCTCGAACGCCAAGCGCTGCTGCGCCGGATGGCGCCCGGTCGTGAGTTGGCCCAGATGGGCATCCGGCGGCGGCCGATGCACATAAAGCAGGGCTTCGCGCAGCGAGGTCAGGCCGTGTTGGACGCACAGTTCGGCGGGAATCAGCTCGAGCTGCGCGTCCGGCGGCAACAGCGCCAGCGCCTTGGCGATCACGCCGGCCAGGCGCTTCTGGCCCAGGCCTTCGGTGGTGGGATAAACCGGCGTCAGCAGATCGTCGACCGCCGCGGGGGCGTCGCCGCTCAGGCGCTGGTACTGGGGATGCACCATCTCCAGGCCCTGGGCCGCCTGCCGCACTTCGCCGTAGCAGAGCAGGCGCGCGCCAGGTTTCAGCTGCTCCGCCTGGTTGCGGTTGAAATGGAAAAAACGCAGCACCAGGGTTTCGTGCGAGCCGTCGGTGATGGCGACCTTCAATTGCGGCCGGTAGCGAAACCCGCGCTCGACGGCTTCGATGGTGCCCTCGACCTGCGCGCGCTCACCGGGACGCAGGTCGGCAATGGGCGTGACGCGCGTGCGGTCTTCGTAGCGCAGCGGCAGGTGGAACCACAGGTCCTGCACGCGCTCCAGCCCCAACCGCGACAGCGCTTCCGCCAGCGCGGGCCCCACGCCGGGCAGCGACGACACCGGCGTGGCGCCGGGGTCGGACAGTATCGTGGCGGCGTTGGCGCGAGAGGGCGGCATCGACAAAGCCTAACCGGGCGAGCCGTCCAGCCACAGCCGGGCACGATGACCCGGCTGTCGGCCTGGAACCTGCGGATCGGTCAGTCGAGCACCATCACGGCGTCGACCTCGATGGCGGCCAGCTTGGGCAGCGCCGAGACCTCGATGGTCGAGCGTGCCGGGTACGGCGCCTTGAAGTACTCGGACATGATTTCGTTGACGGTGGCGAAGTGGCCGAGATTGGTCACATAGATGCCGATGCGCACGATCTTCTCCAGCGAACCGCCGGCGGCCTCGGCAACCGCCTTGAGATTGACGAACACCTGGCGGGCCTGGAGCGCGATGTCGCCTTCGACCATAGCGCCGGTGGCGGGATCGAGCGGAATCTGGCCCGAGAAATACACGGTATTGCCCGTGCGCACGGCCTGCGAATAAGGGCCAATGGCCGCCGGCGCCTTGTCGGTGGTGATGATGCTGCGGGACATGGAAAAGCCTCGTGGTTGCTCAGACCGACAGTCTAAAACCAGGAGTGAGTGAAGAGGAGCGAGAAGTGAGAGAAAGCCCTCTCGTTTCTCACTCCTCTTGACTCGCTCCTCGCTCAAAGCGGGTAGCGGTAGGCGCCGCTCACGACGCCGGTACGGCGCACGCGGCGGATCACTTCGGCGAGGTGCTTGCGGTTCTTCACTTCCAGCGCGAACAGCAGCGTGGCCGCCGCCGCATCGCGCTCGACGTATTCCACGTTCTCGATGTTCGAGTTCGCGGCGGCGATGGCGGCCGCCACGGTTGCGAGCACGCCCGGACGGTTGATGACCTCGATGCGCAGCTCGGCCCGGTAATCGCCCTGCACGTCGCGATCCCATTCGATCGCCACGCAGCGCTCCGGCGACTTGCGCAGCTCGACCACGTTCGGGCATTCCACGCGGTGCACCACGATGCCCTTGCCCGAGGAGAGGTAACCGATGATCTCGTCACCCGGCAACGGATGACAGCAATTGCTGAAGCTGAGCACACCGCGCTCGGCGCCGGTAATGCGGATCTTCTCCATCGCATGCGGCGACTGCTGCACGTCGGTGGTCTTCTTGCCCCGCGCGGCCACCAGCTGGTTGGCGACGAGATGCGGAACGCGATTGCCCAGTGCGATATCGGAGAGCAGTTCTTCCAGCCGCTTGAGCTTGGAGGTTTCCAGGAAACGATCCAGCACGGCGGGCGGAATGGCGTCGAGGCTGGTGCCCAGCGCGTCGAGCGCGCGGTCCAGCATGCGATGGCCGAAGTCCACGGCGTCCTCGTGCTGCAGGTGCTTGAGGTACTGGCGGATCGCCGTGCGCGCCTTGCCGGTGACCACCGACTCCAGCCACGCCGGGTTCGGCAGCGCCGACGGCGCGGTGATGATTTCCACCAGTTGGCCCGACTCCAGGCGCGTGCGCAGCGGCACCAGCTTCTTGTCCACGCGCGCGGCCACGGCGTGGTCGCCCACGTCGGTGTGCACGGCATAGGCGAAGTCGAGCGCGGTGGCGTTGCGCGGCAGCGCGAGAATGTCGCCGCGCGGCGTGAACAGATAGACCTCGTCCGGGAACAGGTCGATCTTCACGTTCTCGATGAACTCGGACGACGACACCGTGTTCGCCTGGCTGTCCGCCAGCGAAGAGAGCCATTCGCGCGCACGCGCCTGCGCGCTGTTGGCCGGGCCGGAATCGGTCTTGTAGGCCCAGTGCGCGGCCACGCCGCGCTCCGCCACCGAATCCATCTCCGCCGTGCGAATCTGCACCTCGATGGGCGCGCCGAACGGCCCCAGCAGCACGGTGTGCAGCGACTGGTAGCCATTGGCCTTGGGAATGGCGATGAAATCCTTGAAGCGGCGATCCACCGGCTTGTACAGCCCGTGCACCGCGCCCAGCGCCATGTAGCAGCTCATGGCCGAATCGACCACGACGCGGAAGCCGTACACGTCCATCAGCTGCGCGAAGCTCTTGTGCTCGTTGCGCATCTTGGAATAGATGCTCCACGGCGACTTGATGCGCCCCACCACCTTGGCGCCGATGTGATCGGCGGTCAGGCGCGTGGACAGCGCACCCTCGATCTTGCCCATGGCCTCGCGGCGGTTGCCCAGCGCGGCGCGGATGCGCTCGCTGATCACGCGGTAGCGATCGGGATAGAGCGCGCGGAAGCCCAGGTCCTGCAGCTCCGCCTTGAACTTGTTCATGCCCAGGCGCTGGGCGATGGGCGCGTAGATTTCCAGCGTCTCGCGCGCAATGCGGCGGCGGGACGGGGCGTCCTTCGCGCCCAGGGTACGCATGTTGTGCAGGCGGTCGGCCAGCTTGATCAGGATCACGCGCAGGTCGCGCGCCATGGCCAGCAGCATCTTGCGGAAGCTTTCCGCATCCGCTTCCTGGCGGCTGGAGAAGCGCATCTTGTCCAGCTTGGTGACGCCATCGACCAGCTCGGCCACGGTGTCGCCGAACTCGCCGGCGAGCTCGGTGCGGCTTAGCGTGGTGTCTTCCAGGGTGTCGTGCAGGATCGCCGCGATGATGGTCTCGGCGTCCATGCCCAGCTCGGCCAGGATGCCGGCCACGGCCACGGGATGCGTGATGTAGGGCTCACCGCTCTTGCGGGCCTGCCCCTCGTGGGCCACGGCGCCCACTTCGTAGGCGCGGATCACGCGGGCGACCTGCGCTTCGGGCAGGTAGGCGACGCGCTCTTTCAGCGCCAGCACATACGGTGGCAGCGTCGACGTATCCAGAGGGGTGGAGTCCGTGACGGCCGGCATGGATGTTCGGTCCCCGCTCAGGCGACCGCCTCGCTGCGTTTGCGTGGCGCGAGGATGGCGGCGCAAGGCCCGCAGCGCAAAGCGCCGGACAAGCCGGCGCCGGGGCGTTGCTGGCTACAGCCGCCGCCTTCCATCAGTCGTCCCCGCCCTTGGAGAGGTCGTCGTCCACCTCGGCGGCGGCCCACTCCAGCGCCTCGCGCTCGGCGCGCTCGCGCTCGGCCTTGTCGATCTCGTCGATGGTGGCCTGGTCGATGCGGCGATCGGCGATCTCGCGCAGGGCGAGCACCGTCGGCTTGTCATGATCGGGACTGACTGCCGGCTCGGCACCCTTGGCGAGCTGGCGGGCGCGCTTGGTCGCCATCAGCACCAGTTCGAAGCGGTTGTCGACCACCTGCAGGCAGTCTTCCACAGTAATGCGGGCCATCTGAAATCCTTAGAGAATAAAGCGACTTATCACCCGTCAGTGTAGCCAGCGCGGGCTTTGCTGGCAATGCAGCAAATGCTTATGATGCGCGGTTCACGCGACCTGCAGCCTTACCCCATAGACTTATGGGGCCTGTACACAATAAAAAACCAGACAGTACAATATTGTACCCCCCCTACCCTTCGGGACAGTCGCCTCCATGCCGTCCGCCCTCCGCTCACTCGTCATGCGAAGCCTGCCCCTGGTGGCTATCGCGCTGCTCGCCGGCTGCACGATCGCCAAACCGCGTACGGACGACCCGTACGAAAAGATGAACCGCAAGGTCTACGCGTTCAACGACTCGCTGGACAAGGCCGTCATCCGCCCGGTGGCGGTGGGTTACCGCAAGGTGACCAATCCGACCATCCGCCGCTGCGTGAGCGACTTCTTCACCAACATCCACATGCCGATCTCGGTGGCGAACGACCTGCTGCAGGCGCGCCCGAAGGAGGCGCTGCAGGGCAGCGGCCGCTTCATCGTCAACCTGACCCTGGGCATCGGCGGCTTCTTCGACCCGGCGAGCCAGCTCGGCATCCCGCTGAAGGAAACCGATTTCGGCATCACCCTCGCGCGCTGGGGCGTGCCGGATGGCCCGTACCTGGTGGTTCCGTTCTTCGGGCCGACCACGGGACGCGATTTCTGGCGCGTGCCGGTGGATGGCTACTTCTTCGACCCGATCAGCTACTTCGAGCGCAACAACCACTACGAGTACGGCCAGCAGTACCTGCCTGAGCTGATGTACCTGGTGACCATCCGTTCCAGCGCCATCGACGCGGAAAGCTTCCTCAATTCGGCCTACGACCCCTACGCCTTCATCCGCGACGCGTACCGCCAGCAGCGCATCTACCAGATCTACGACGGCAACCCGCCGGAAGACGTGATCGAGCAGATGCAGGGCCTGAAGGACAAGAGCTTCGATCCCGACCAGCTGCTGGAAGAACAGCAGAAATGGGAGAACGGGAAAAAGCCGCAGGCGAGCGACAACCAGCCCGCGCCGGCCGAGCCGAAGAAAGACTGAGCCGCCCGTTCCGGGCAACGAAAAAGGGGCCGAAAGGCCCCTTTTTCATGTCACGCAACCGTGCGGGCGATCAGGCCATCAGCCCCTCGACCTCGCACACGCTGGCGAGCAGGTGCATGCCCTCGGGCATGTTCTGCACGCGCAGCCGGTGGCCGCGTTCCGCCGACTGCGCGAGCACCGCCAGCACGCAGGCGAGGCCGGCGCTGTCGCTGCGGGTGACGCCCGCAAGATCGAGCACCGAGCGCCCGTCGCGCGCCGCCGCCGCGCCGATGACCGCCAGCGCCGCCGCGGCATTGCCGAAGGTCAGCTCGCCGGACACACGCACGCTGCCCGGTGTGGCCTCGTCGACGCGCACGGCGGCCACCGTTGCACTCACGGCTTGGAACCCGGCTGGCCCTTGGTGTCCTGCTCCATTTCCTTCAGCGCCTTGTCGCCCTGGGTCTCCAGGTTGCTGATCAGCTTCTCGATGCCGACCTTGCGGATCTCGGCATCCACCTGGTTGCGGTAGTTGGTGATGTAGGAAATGCCTTCGATGATCACGTCATAGGCCTTCCAGGTGCCGCTCTTGTCCTTACGGAAGGCGTAGTCGACGGCCACGGTCTTGCCGTCGTCCATCACCACCTGGCTGCGCACGATGGTGCGCTTGTCGTTGAGGTCGCCGCTGAACGGCAGCACCTTCACGCGGCCCTTGGTGTAGTCGAGCAGGCCCTCGGCATAGCGGTGGGTGATGGAGTTGTAGAACGCCTTGGCGAAGCGCGAGCGCTGGTCGGGCGTGGCCTCGCGGGCGTGCTGGCCCAGCACCAGGATGGACGCGTAGTCGATGTCGAAGTGCGGCAGGAAGGCGTTGTCGATGACGCCGATCAGCTTCTCGCGGTTGTTCTTCAGTTCCTGCTGGTGGCCTTCGATCGCCTTGGCGAGATCGTCGGATACCGCCTGCACCACCTGCACCGGCGTCTGCTGCGCACCCGCACTCTGTGCGGCGTCCTGCGCGAACACGGGGGCGGCGATCACGCTGCCGAAGGCGATGGCGGTGGCAATGGCCAGACTGCGCAACATGGGGAAACTCCTGGGGAATGGGTCGTTGGTATATCGGTACGCGAGACGCCGGTTCAATGCTTGTCGCCGCCCGGCTTGGCGCCGTCGGCCGGCTTTCCGGCGGACGAGCCGCTCACCAGGAACTTGCCGATCAGATCCTCGATCTGCATGGCCGACTGGGTCAGCACCAGCTCATCGCCGTTCTTGAGCATGTCCGGCGAACCGCCGGGCTGGATGGCAACGTACTGGGTACCGATCAAACCACTGGTGAACACCGCGGCGGCCGAATCGTCGGGAATCTGGTCGTAGCGCTTGTCGATGGCCAGGGTGACCTCGGCATCGAGCTTCACCGGGTCGGCGGTGATCGACTGCACGGTGCCGATAGCCACGCCGGCCATCTTCACCGGGGCGCCCACCGAGAGCGCGCCCACGTTGGTGAAGCGGCCCTTGACCACATAGCTGCCGCCCAGGTTGTCGGCCACGCCGCCGGCACCGAAGAACTTGCCGAGCATTTCCTCCAGCTGCTGGGCCGGGCGGGTGAGCGCCAGGGTGCCGCCGTCGGCAAGGTTCTTCTTGGAGTTGCCGTACTGCAGGCCGACGTATTGGTCGCCCAGCAGGCCGCTGGTGAAGATGGTCGCCACCGAGTTGTCGGGAATCTGGTCGTAGCGCTTGTCGATGGACAGCTTCACGTCGGCCGTCTCCTTGCCCGGATCGAGCACGATCGACTGCACCTGGCCGATGCGCACGCCCGCCACTTTCACCGGCGCGCGCTCCTTGAGCTGGCCGATGTTGGCGAAGTGCGCTTCGACGGTGTAGCTGGGCCCGCGGCTGGTGTTGGCCACCGACGTGGTTTGCGTGGCGAGATAGCCCAGCGCGGCAAAGCCGAGCACGATGAACAGGCCGGTGCCGACGGCATAGGATTGTCTCTGGCTCACGGCACGATCCTCATGGAAAGGTGATTGGATAGGGTCACGGCGGCGCTCCTCGGATCACTCACATCAGGAACGCGGTGAGCACGAAGTCGAGCGCCAGGATGGCGATGGACGAAGCGACCACGGTACGCGTGGTGGCATAGGCCACGCCCTCGCTGGTCGGCGGCGTGGTGTAGCCCTGGAAGACGGCAATCAGCGACACCACCGTGCCGAACACGATGCTCTTCCACAGCACGCCGTTGATCACGTCCTTGACCAGTTCGACGGTGGCGGTCATGTTCGACCAGAAGGTGCCGTTGTCGATGCCCAGCCAGGTCACGCCCACCAGGTGCCCGCCGAAGATGCCCAGCGCGCAGAACACGCAGGTCAGCAGCGGCATGGCGATCACGCCGGCCAGGAAGCGCGGCACGGCGACGTAGGCGATGGGATCCACCGCCATCATCTCCATCGCGGCGATCTGATCGGTGGCGCGCATCAGGCCGATCTCGGCGGTGATGGACGTGCCCGCGCGGCCAGCGAATAGCAGCGCGGTGACCACCGGCCCCAGCTCGCGGTAAATGGCGATGGCCACCACCGTGCCGGTGGCCGAGGTGCCGCCGAAGATCGACAGCACGTCATACAGCTGCAGGCCCAATACCATGCCCACGAACAGGCCGCAGACCATGATGATGATCAGGCTCATCGCGCCGACGAACCACAGCTGGCGCACCGTCTCGCGGTAATGGCGCAGGCTGCGCGGCACCGCCGACAGCATGCGCAGCAGGAACAGGCCGCACTCGCCGATCTGCGACAGCGAACGCGTCACGATGTTTTCAGAACGCACCGCGTTCATGCGCCACTCCCTGGAAAGCCAAGCGCCTTGCCCAGATCGCCCGCCGGATACTGGAACGGCACCGGGCCGTCGGCCTCGCCACCGAAGAACTGGCGCGTCCAAGGCGAGCCGTCGTCGGCGATGGTCTTCGGGTCGCCCTGCGCCACCACCTTGCCGTTGGCGATGAGATAGATGTGGTCGGCCACCTGCTTGATCGCCTCCAGCTCGTGCGCCACCAGCACGCTGGTGATGCCCAGCGTCTGGTTGAGCGTGCGGATCAGCTTGAGCACCTGGTTGAGCGCGATGGGATCGAGGCCGACGAAGGGTTCGTCGTACAGGATCAGCATCGGATCGAACACGATGGCGCGCGCCAGTGCCACGCGGCGCGCCATGCCGCCCGAGAGCTCCGAGGGCATCAGCGCCGCCGCGCCGCGCAGGCCGACGGCCTGCAGCTTGGTCAGCACGATGTTGCGGATCAGCACTTCCGGCAGGTCGGTGTGCTGGCGCAGCGGAAAGGCCACGTTCTCGAACACGTCGAAGTCGGTGAGCAGCGCGGAGTTCTGAAACAGGTAGCCGATGCGCTCGCGCAGCTCGAACAATTTGTCGCGCGGCAGCGTCGGCACATTCTGCCCGTCCACCCAGACCTCGCCCGCATCGCCGCGCATCTGCCCGGTGATGTGCTTGAGCAGGGTCGTCTTGCCGGTGCCGCTGGGGCCCATGATGGCCGTTATCTTGCCGCGCGGGATATCCATGTCCAGCGCGTCGAAGACTTTCTTGCCATTGAGCACCGTGGTCAGGCCACGGACGCGCACCAGGGCGCTGTCGTCGGGCTTGGCGCTAACGGAGTCGGTCATGGGCGGCACAAGGGCTGGGGAAAGTGGGCAAGTTAGCCGAACAGGGGCGTGAAGGCCATGCGCCCATGGTCAGGGGACTCAGGAATGGCCAACAAAACAAGACCTTGCCGATGGTCAACGGTTCCCTGGCGCGCAGGCCCATGGGATCGATCCCGCCTTCCGTGCCCGCGAGCGAACGCTTACGGCAAAAGGCCGGGAATCAGGCCAGCAGCTCCTGGATCAGCGCCTCATGACGCTTCCATTGCAGCGCCGAGCGCTGGCGAACGGCGCGCACGATGGATTGCAGGTCCTGCAGCGCGGTCTCGAACTGGTCGTTGACGATGATGAAGTCGAACTCGTGCGCGTGGGCGATTTCCTCGCGCGAGTTGTGCAGCCGGCGCGCGATCACGTCCGCGCTGTCCGAACCGCGGCCACGCAGGCGGCGCTCCAGCTCCACGCGCGAGGGCGGCAGGATGAACACGCTCACGCAGTCGGGCTTGCTCTTGCGGATCTGGCGCGCGCCCTGCCAGTCGATTTCCAGCAGCACGTCGCGCCCCTCGGCCAGGAGCGTATCAACCGTGGTGCGCGAGGTGCCGTAGAGGTTGCCGTGCACTTCGGCATGCTCGAGGAAGATGCCTTCGGCGATCTCCTGCTCGAACGCCTCGCGCTCCACGAAGAAATAGTGGCGGCCGTACTGCTCGCCAGGACGCGGCGGCCGGGTGGTGTGCGAGATCGACAGCGAGATGGACGGCTCACGCTCCAGCAGCGCGTTGACCAGCGTCGATTTGCCCGCGCCCGACGGCGCGGCCACCACGAACAGGGTACAGGCGGCGCTTTCCGCGGCTGGCGTGGTCGTATTCATTCGATGTTTGCACCCAAACCCAAGGCAACCCCGGAAACAGCGCCTTCCTGCGCCATCTTGACGCCCTGCACCTTCCTCCAGGCACGGCCCGGGCTACGACGGGAAGGGGCGCTGGGCATGGGCAGCGAAAGCTCACGGGAAAGTCCCCAGTATAGCCAGATACCGCCCGGCACCCGACCATCTTCCCCGTCGGGCCAGCGCCTTTCCTTCTGCGTCGCTTCCTAGCGAGCGGGGGCCGCCGCCGCGCTCCCCAGCCACGCGACGTGGGGCAGTACCGGGATATCGAGGCTTTCGCGCAGGTGCGCCAACGCGCGCTCGTGACGCGCGGGGGACGCTGCCGCGGTGGCGTCCTCCAGCACGCGGACGTCCAGGCCGCGCATATGCGCATCCAGCGCCGAGCACATCACGCAGGCGTCGGTCGCGGCGCCGGCGACGGCCAGTTCGCGGGTCTTGAGGTCTTCCAGCAGGGCGGGAAGCTGGGTCTGGTAGAAGGCCGAGTGGCGGGATTTCAGCAGGACGATATCGCTGGGCTGCGGCCGCAGATGCGCGAGGAGCTCCGCCGAGACCTCCTTCCCCTCCCGGGCGGTGAACTCCAGCACGGCCTCCCACGGATCGTGCCATCGCCCGAAGTTGTCGTTGCAATACACCACCGGGATGCGCTGCCGGCGACAGCCCGCCGCAGCCGCTGCAATGCCGGGAGCGGCATCCTTCAAGGCGCGGGCGAGCGCTTCACCGTCTTCGAACTGGAAGTCGCCGAAGAGGTCGACAAGCAGCAGCGCACGATGGTCGGAGCGGTTCATCGGCAGATCATGGCCGGCCGCGCGGCATGCGAGATGTTCGCTCGGCCTTTCACAGCGTGCTGATACAAATTGCGCGGATGGGTCGCGTGCACTGGGATTACCTTAAACCGAAGTCACGGCGTGAGCGTGCGAAAGCACTCGTGAGGCCGCCGCCAGCGAGACGAGAAAGCGGTGTCAACGCCGGGAGCGCTGTGGGCCTGGCTGATACCACGGAGCCATCTGCACGGGAATTCGACCATGGCCATGCTGTGTATCGGAATTTCCGGCTGGCATTACGACACGTGGCGAGGCGTGTTCTATCCGGAGGATCTCCCCGTCGATGGCGAGCTTGGCTACGCCGCGCGCCAGTTCCGCTCCATCGAACTCAATGCGTCCTTCTATCGCTTGCAGCGCCCGGAGGATTACCGCGCCTGGTACCGGAGCACGCCCGCCGGCTTCGTTTTCGCCGTGAAGGCGCCGCGCTTTCTTACCCACGTGAAGCGCCTGAAGGATCTCGCCCAGCCGTTCTCGGTGTTTCTTTGCTCGGGCCCGCTGGAGCTGCGGGAAAAACTGGGGCCGTTCCTGTGGCAGTTGCCGCCGAACTTCCACTTCGAACGCGATCGCATCGAAACCTTCTTCGCCGGCCTGCCGCGCCGGGGCGAGGACGCCTGCGCGCTGGCCCGCCAGCACGCGCGCACGCCCTGCCCAAAAAATTTCGCACGCAAGCGCCTTCGCCATGCGCTCGAAGTTCGCCACCCGAGTTTCCTGGACGAGGACTTTATTCGCCTGGCGCGTGTCTACGGTGTCGCGGTCGTGGTGTCGGATGGCGCGGGGCGTTGGCCGATGCTGCAGGACGTCACCGCGGGTTTCATGTACGTGCGGTTGCATGGCGAGCAGTCCCTCTACAGCAGTCGATACGATGACGCCTCGCTGGCACGCTGGGCGCGCCGCATTCGATCCTGGCTACGGGGCGGCACGTCGGCAAAGCGCGATCTTGTCGTTCGGGACGGTATGCCCGTGCGCCGCTCGCGGGATGTCTATGTGTATTTCGACAACGACGCGCACGTGGACGCGCCTTTCGACGCCCTGCGCCTTGCCGACCGCCTGCGGCGGTCTCTTCCAAGCTAAACCGCTCAACCCTGCTGCGGCTTCAGGACGATCTTGGTCCATCCCTTGTCGCGGGCATCGAAGTGCTTGTACGCATCCGGCGCGTCCTTCAGCGGAAGCTCGTGCGACACGATGAAGGAAGGGTTCGCCCTGCCAGCCTCGATGAGTTTGCACAGTCGGCGGTTGTACGCCTTCACATTGGCCTGGCCGGTGCCCATGCGCTGTCCCTTGCTGAAGAACTGGCCCATATCGAAGGCGATCTTGCCTTCCTTGGCCAGCGCGTCGGAGCCGCCGGGATCCTTGGGCATGAACACGCCGACCACGCCGATGACGCCCGTTGGCCTCACCGCCTTCACCAGGTTGTTCATCGTCAGGTTGGGCACCTCGTGCCCTTTGCAGTTGAAGCACTGGTAGCCCACGCATTCGCAGCCGCGATCCGCGCCGCCGCCCGTCCATTCCACGACCTGGTCCGCGCCCTCGCCTTCGGTATCGTCGATGGCGATGGCGCCGATCTTCTCGGCCAGCGCCAGGCGTTCCTTGATGGAATCGACCACGAAGACCTTGGCCGCGCCCCTGATCATGGCGGAGTACGCAGCCATCAGGCCGACCGGGCCTGAGCCATAGATCACCACCGACTCGCCCGGAAGCACGCCGGCCAGTTCGGTGGCGTGGTAGCCCGTGGGGAAAATATCCGCCAGCATCACGTAATCGCTTTGCTGCTCGCGCGCAGCCTCTGGCAGCACAAGGCAATTGAAATCGGCATAGGGCACGCGCAGCAGTTCCGCCTGGCCGCCACGGTACGGGCCCATTTCCGCGTAGCCATAGGCGCCGCCCGCCTTGCCCGGATTCACGGTAAGGCAGAAGCCGGTCAGGCCTCGCTCGCAGTTCTCGCAGAATCCGCAGGCGACATTGAATGGCAGGCAGACCAGGTCGCCGACCTTCACGTGATCCACGGCGTCGCCCACTTCGATCACCTCGCCCAGCGTTTCGTGCCCGAGCACCTGGCCGGACTCGACGCTGGTGCGGCCGTCGTACATGTGCAGATCAGAGCCGCAGATATTGGTGGTGCTGACGCGCACCAGCGCGTCCGTGGGCTTTTCGATGCGCGCGTCCGGCACGTTCTCGACCTGCACGTCGCGCGGCCCTTTGTAGACCAGAGCTCTCATGTCGCTGTCTCCTGGATGTCTGCGCCCGCTGGGCGCGTGGAAGAGGATCTCGAGACATCACAGGCACGAAAGGTGTCATGCGTCCCGCCATGCATCGCAAACAGCAAAGGGGCGGCCCGGAAGGACCGCCCCCGCCGGTCAGTCGTTCTTGTGGCTCTGCTGACCTGCCTTCACATGCTGCTCGTGGCTGCCGCCGCGCTGGCCGCTCGAGCCACTGCCCGAACTGGCCTGCTTGCCTTCCTGATTCTTGTGGCTCTGCTGGCCAGCCTTGACGTGTTGCTCGTGGGATGCATGGTCTCCGCCACGATTGCCCTGATTGGTATTCGCCATGTCGTCACCTCAAGCGCACCCGATAAGGAAGTTGCAACCGCTGTGCGCGTCGCGATCACGGGCTTAGCTTGACCAATGGCGTGAAGACCTGGCGTCAGGCACTCATGAAACATGTTTGCATGTTTGTGAAAGCGAACGCCGCTTGCCGTTAGCGCGGCATGGTCGAGTTCGCATGAGTGGATGCGTGCTGTCGCCGTTCGGTCATGGCACGGGCGTGATGGAAACCACCGGCGGCGTGGTCGCGGCCGCGATGCGCTTCTTTCGCTTCACCGGCGCACGCGACGCGGGCAGCGCGTAAGCCACCACGTAGTCACCTGATCGCGTGCGCAAGCCGCCATGGCCGCCTGCGGAGATCACGATGTATTGCCGCCCGTCCGCGCCTTCGTAGCTCATGGGCGTGGCCTGACCGCCGGCCGGCAGCCTGGCGCGCCACAGTTCCTTGCCCGTGCTTACGTCGAAGGCACGCAGGTAGTCGTCCGCCGTGGCGCCCATGAACACCAGTCCGCCCGCCGTGATGATGTTGCCGCCGATATTGAAGATGCCGGTGGGCAGCGGCAGGTTGACGTGCAGGCCGAACGGCCCGGTGTCGCGCGTGGTACCGACGTCGTGCTGCCACACGATGCGCCGGGATGTCAGATCCACCGCCGCCATCTGGCCCCACGGCGGCGCCTTGCACGGCACGCCCAGCGGATTGAGCCAGGGTTCCACCTTGGTGGCGTAAGGCGTGCCGTATTGCGGGTTCCACTCGAAATCCTTGGCGTGCGGCGGCGTGCCCTGACCGTTCCACGTGGGGATGTCGCCGCTCTGCTCGGGTTTCTTGCGAGGAAACGACTGCGCGACGAACGGTATGAAGCTGGTGTTGACCACCAGCCAATGGCGCACCGGATCGATCGACCCGCCCTGCCAGTCGACGATGCCGTCGAAGGCGGGATAGACCAGCGTCTTGCGGGTGGTGATGGGCGTGTAGGCGCCTTCGTAATGCATGCTGCGGAACTGGATGCGGCACACCAGCTGATCCAGCAGGGTCGCGCCCCAGGCATCGCGCTCGCGGATGCGTGGCGGCGCGAACGATGGCATGCCTACCGAATACGGTTGCGTCGGCGCCACGTGATCGCCCGGAAGCCCGTCCTGCGGCGCCGGCTTTTCCGTCACCTCGGCAAGCGGATGGCCATCGCGCCGATCCAGCAGGAAGAGTTCGCCTCGCTTGGTGGTCTGCACCAGCGCGGGCACGACATGCCCCGCGCCGTCGGGCAGATCGACCAGGGACGGGCCGATGGGTACGTCCATGTCCCACAGATCGTGATGCAGCGTCTGGAAGTGCCAGCGTGGCGCGCCGCTTTCGATGTCCAGCGCAACGACGCTGCTGGAATATTTTTCGTCGAACGGCCGCCGGTTCGCCCCGTAGTAGTCGGGTACCGCGTTCCCGGTGGGCAGGTAGACTAGCCCGAGCGCTTCGTCCGCCGTGTACACGCCCCACGCGTTCGGCGTACCGCGCGTCAGCACATCGCCTGCGTCCGGATGCGCGACCTCTCCCGGCTTTCCCACGTCCCATGCCCACACCAGCGCCCCAGTGATGGGATCGAACGCGCGCACCGCACCGGAGGGTTCGTTTTCCGCCTGCCCGTCATAAATCCATCCGCCCAGGATCACGCGGTCCTTGATCACCAGCGGCGGCGAACTGACGAAATGAAACCCCTTGCCCATCGGCGCGAGGTACCGCGTCAACGAGACGAAACCATGCTCGCCGAATCCCTCGCAGGGCTTGCCGGTGCGGGCATCCAGCGCAACGAGGCGCGCATCCGCAATCGGGGCGATGATGCGCTCGGGACAGTCGGTGCCTGCCGGCGCGCGGTAGTACGAAACGCCCCGGCAATTGACGTACGCGTTCTCGCTGGTGTCGGCGTGCGGGTCGAAGGTCCAGCGCGCCTTGCCGGTCACCGGGTCCAGCGCAATCACATGGCTATGCGGCGTGCACAGGTAAAGGCTGTCGCCAATCTTGATCGGCGTCGCCTCGAAATTGAATTCGTGATGGTTCTTCTTGTCGGTCGGATACGGCAGGTCGCCCGTTCGATACGTCCACGCCGGTTCGAGTTCGGACACGTTGGCCGTGGTGATCTGATCGAGCGGCGTGAACCGGTCGCCGCGTGGCGTGCGGCCGTAAAAAGGCCAGTCCGCGTCGGGCACATCGCTGTCGGCACCGTTGCGTACCTCGTCGCCGTCGCTCTGCGGCGCATGGACTGCTCCAACGCTCGCGGCCAATCCGCCAAGGAGCACGCAGAACGCAACGCATACGATGGCCGTGGCGGCCTGGCGTGATGCATGCGGCGCGGCGCCGACCAGCTTGCGCTGCACCGGCGGCAACCATAGCCAGATCAACAGCAGCGTCGGCACGAGCAGCCGGGGTTCCAGGTACCAGAAGTTGAGCCCGCTCTCGAACAGCGACCAGACCACCGTACCCAACCAGACGACGCCATAGAGCCATGCGCCCGCCCGCCGCCGCGCCCACAGCAGCCAAGTGCTCAGCACCGTGACGGCTCCAGACACCGCGTAATAGGGTGATCCCCCGAGGACAAGCAGCCAGATGCCGCCGACCAGCAGCCAGGCGCCGATCACGGCGAACACGAGCGCGGTGATCCAAGGTCGCGCAGACGGCGGGGAAGCCGATGTAGCCATGGCGTAAGCTCCCGTGCTGATGTGCGAAGGGAACGCTAACGCTTGCCCATGTCGCGATCCGCATCACGCGCGGTGCGCTCTTCGCCTTCGTTGATTTTCCTGTCGCGCTCCCGCTGCTGTTCGGCATCCTTGTCGGCGACCTCGTTCTGGTTGCGGTCGCCGGACTCGTGTTTGGCTGGTCGGTGTTGCTCGTTCATGGTTGCTCCCGCGGGTCTTCGCGTCAAAGGCGCGTTGGAGTCTTGTCCATCCCTGTACGTGTCGTCGTGAGGCAGGCATGAAGAGCGGCGCCACATTCGTCATGGCCGCGCAAGAAATTCGGAAAGCGGCGAGAAAGAGGCCGTGGCTTCGAGCCATGTTCGCGCACCGTCACGGAGAAGCGCTGCAGCAACGCGAGCAGAACATCACGGCCTGCACGCCAAGCAAACACTTCGCAGTCCGTGAACTCACTGCGACGCAACCAAGCTTTCCACGGGAATCCAACCCTCTTCCGGAGAACCCCATGGCATCCATCAAGACGATTGAAGAACTGTTCGTGCACGAGCTGTCGGACATCTACAGCGCCGAAAAGCAGCTGACACGCGCGCTGCCCCGCCTGTCGCGCGCCGCATCGGCGGAGGAGCTATCCGGCGCATTCCAGAGCCACGCCGAAGAAACGCAAGGCCAGGTGGAGCGCATCGATCAGGTGGTCGAGGCGCTGCAGATCCGACTCAAGCGCATGAAATGCGCGGCGATGGAGGGTCTGGTCGAGGAAGGCCGCGACGTCATCGACAGCATCGCCGAAGGTCCGCTGCGCGATGCCGCCCTCATCGCCGGCGCGCAGAAAGTGGAGCACTACGAGATCGCGGCCTATGGCACCTTGCTGGCCCTGGCCAAGCAGCTGGGCTACGACGACGCCATCCCGCTGCTCAAGGAAACGCTGGAGGAAGAAAAGGCCACCGACAAGAAGCTCACGCAACTCGCCCTGCAAGGCGGCAAGAATGAGGAAGCCGCCCAAGCGACGGCAAAGGCCTGAGGAAACCCCGCGCGGTTCCCGCGCCTCGGCTACTCAGGCCGGAGCGCGGACATCCTCGGGCGTCATTCGATGTTCTGCACCTGCTCGCGCATCTGTTCGATCAGCACCTTCAGCTCGACGGCGGCATTGGTGCTGCGCACGTCCACGGCCTTGGAACCGAGCGTGTTCGCTTCGCGGTTGAATTCCTGCATGAGGAAATCCAGGCGGCGGCCGACCGGCTCCTTCGTGCCCAGCACGCGGCGCGTTTCGGCAATGTGCGTGGTCAGGCGATCCAGTTCCTCGTCGACATCGCTGCGGGTGATCTGCAGCACCAGTTCCTGCTCCAGCCGGCCCGGGTCGGCGGGCTGCTTGAGGTCGGCCAGGCGCGATTCCAGGCGGGCGCGCAGGCCCTCGCGGATCTGCGGCATGAAGCTGCGCACGTCGGCCACGATGCGCTCGATGGCGTCGAGCCGCTCCTTGAGCAGGGCCGCCAGCTTGGCGCCTTCGCGTTCGCGGGTGGCGGTGAGCGCGTCGAGCGCGCGGTCGAGCACGTCGAGCAAGGCGGCCTGCAGCACGTCGGGATCCACGTCCGACTGCTGCAGCACGCCCGGGAAGCGCAGCAGCTCGGTGAACTCGATGTTCATGCGGGGGAAGCGCGCTTCCAGGTCCAGCGCCAGCTCGGAAAGCCGCGCCAGCGCCGTGGCGTTGACCTGCAGCGACTCGGCGCGGGCTTCGCCGCGCAGGCGCACGGTGACGTCCACCTTGCCGCGCGACAGCCTGGCCGCGATGCGCTCGCGCAGGGCAGGCTCGAACACGCGCAGTTCGTCGGGCAGGCGCGGGCTCAGTTCCAGGTAGCGGTGATTGACCGTGCGCAGCTCGCAGCTGAGCGTGCCGGCGGGGCCAGTCGTCTCGGCGGAGGCATAAGCCGTCATGCTGCGGGTCATCGGGAGCCTGCGGGTGTCGGAAAGGGCGCAATGGTAAACTTTCCCGCCCTGCCTTGCCCAATGGCCGCATTCCATGAGTTCTCCCAGCCGCCCCAGTGGCCGCGCCAGCGACCAGCTGCGCACCGTCACCATCGAACGCCACTACACCCGCCACGCGGAAGGCTCGGTGCTCGTCAGTTTTGGCGACACCCGCGTGCTGTGCACCGCCAGCATCGAGGACCGCGTGCCGCCGTGGCTGCGCGGCAAGGGTGAGGGCTGGGTCACGGCCGAGTACGGCATGCTGCCCCGCGCCACCAGCACCCGCACGCAGCGCGAAGCCGCGCGCGGCGGCCAGGGCGGCCGCACCATGGAAATCCAGCGCCTGATCGGCCGCAGCCTGCGCGCCTGCGTGGATCGCCAGGCCCTGGGCGAGCGCGTGATCACGCTGGACTGCGACGTCATCCAGGCCGACGGCGGCACGCGCACCGCCGCCATCACGGGCGCCTACGTGGCCCTGGTGGATGCCGTGAGCACCCTGATGAAGCGCGAGAACCTGCGTCGCAACCCGATCATGGGCGCCGTCGCGGCGGTGTCGGTGGGCATCTACCAGGGCGTGCCGGTGCTGGACCTGGACTACGCGGAAGACGCCAACTGCGACACTGACATGAACGTCGTGATGAACGACGGCGGCGGCTTCATCGAGGTACAGGGCACCGCCGAAGGGCACGCCTTCCGCCGCGACGAGATGGATGCCCTGCTGGGCCTGGCCGAGAAAGGCATCGCCGAACTGGTCGCCGCGCAGCGCGTGGCGCTGGAACTCTCCTGATCCCACGGAAACACGCATGTCGCGCATCGTCCTCGCCAGCAGCAACCCCGGCAAGCTGAAGGAGTTCAACGCCCTGCTGGCCGACAGCGGGCTGCACGTCGAGCCCCAGTCCGCCTTCAACGTGCCGGACGCCGACGAAACCGGCCTCACCTTCGTGGAAAACGCCCTGCTCAAGGCCCGCCACGCGTCGCGCCTCAGCGGGCTGCCCGCGCTGGCCGACGACTCGGGCCTGTGCGTGGAACACCTGCGCGACGCGCCGGGTCTGTATTCGGCGCGCTACAGCGGCCACCACGGCGACAACGCCGCGAACAACGCCAAGCTGCTGCGCGAACTCGACGGCGTGCCGACGGAGCAGCGCGGCGCGTTCTTCATCTGCGTGCTGGTGTTGCTGCAGCACGCAGACGATCCGGCGCCGCTGATCGCCGAAGGACGCTGGCACGGCCGCGTATTGCCCGAGCAACGCGGCGAACACGGCTTCGGCTACGACCCGCTGTTCCTGCCCGATGGCGAAACGGTGAGCGCGGCCGAACTCCCTCCGGGCCTCAAGAACCGCATCAGCCATCGCGGCCGTGCGCTGGCCCTGCTGCGCAGCCAGCTCGCCGAACAGCACCGCTAAGCCATGCCGCTGATCGCACCACCGCTGTCGCTGTACGTCCACATGCCGTGGTGCGTGAAGAAATGCCCGTATTGCGATTTCAATTCGCACGGGCTGCGCGGCGAACCGCCGCCGTACGATGGCTACATCGACGCGTTGTTCGCCGACCTCGATGCCGACCTGCACGACTTCGGCGACGCCGTGCACGGCCGCACCGTGCACAGCATCTTCTTCGGCGGCGGCACGCCCAGCCTGTTCGCGCCGGCGCTGATCGATCGCTTCCTCGACGGCGTGCGCCGTCGCCTGCCGCTGGCGCAGGATGCGGAGATCACGCTGGAGACCAATCCCGGCACGGTGGAACATGGCCGTTTCGATGGCTATCTGGCGGCGGGCGTGAACCGTCTTTCGTTCGGTATCCAGAGTTTCGACGACGCCAAGCTGAGCCGGCTGGGTCGCATCCATTCCGCCAGCGAGGCCGAGACGGCGGTGAAATCCGCGCAGGATGCGGGCTACCGCAACATCAACCTCGACCTGATGTACGCCCTGCCCGAGCAAACGCAGGAGGGCGCGCTGGCCGACGTGGCGCGCGCCGTGGCGCTGCAGCCCACGCACATCTCGCACTACCAGCTCACCCTGGAACCCAACACGGCCTTCGCCGCCAACCCGCCGCCCCTGCCGGACGACGACCACGCCTGGGCCATGCAGGAGGCCTGCGAACAACAGCTGGGGGCCGCCGGCTATAGGCAATACGAGGTATCCGCCTACGCCCGCCCCGACCGCCGCTGCGTGCACAACCTCAATTACTGGCGCTTCGGCGACTACCTGGGCATTGGCGCCGGCGCCCACGGCAAGATCACCGACGCCGCCCGCGGCGAAGTCATCCGCCGCTGGAAAACCCGGCATCCCAAGGCCTACCTGTCCGCGCCGGGCAGCAAGGAGCGCATCGGCGGCAGCGGCGCGGTGGCGGGCGACGAGCTGCCTTTCGAGTACATGCTCAACGCCCTGCGCCTGATCGACGGCGTCCCCATGGCCGACTTCGCCGAGCGCACCGGCCTGCCCGTCGAGCGCATTGCGGATGCCATGGCTCAGGCGCGGCGGAAGGGCTGGCTGACCGATAGCCCCGACCGCCTGCAGACGACCGCGCTCGGCCAACGCTTTCTCAACGACGTCATTTCCGGATTTCTTGACTGAATCCACCGTCCGGCCGATAGCGGACGTCCCACGCCAGCCTTAGACTCTTGGCCATCCGGGGGGAATGAATCTAGGGTCTGTATGGAAGTCGAACAGCAGGGTCGACGGCCGTCGCTTGCACCCGATCGGGATCTGCGTCCCGATCATGCCAGCTGGGCGCCGCGTGCCCGTCGACTGATCGAAGAAACCCATGCGCTGTGCGTCAGCTGGCTGGAAACACCGCTGCGCCAGTGCCTGGTGGAGGCGGAGCAGCGCCTCTATGCCCAGGCGGAGCGCTCGCGCAATCCCGTCGAACAGCAGCAATGCCTGTATGGCCGCCAGATGCTGCAGCAGCAGCGTCCGGCCGTGGAGCGGCGTTTCGTCGAAGGCATCCGCCAGCATTTCAATGGCGTGGGCGCCCAGCCCGAACCGGAGACGCCTGCCGACGCGCTGCGTCGCCCCCTGGAACTGCTCGACGCCACCGAACACGAGCAGATGGCCGCGCTGGAAAAGCTGGTCGCGCGCGGCGAGGCCCGGCACGGCGCATCGCTGTTCGAACTGGGCTACCGCCTGGCCGTACTGGTGGGCCAGCCACCGCTGGAAGGCGAGTGCCTGCCGCTAGGCCCGCACGCGTTGGCCACCTCGTTCCGCCAGGCCATCAACTCGCTGGAACTGTCCCTCGAACACAGCCTGCTTTTGCTGCAGAGTTTCGACAACGTCATGGTGCACGGCCTGTCGACGCTGTACGACACAGTGAACGAACACCTGCGCGCCGACGGCATCCTGCCGCAGCTGCGTGCCTTCCCCACCCCGCCGCGCGCCATGCAGGAAAGGCAGCCGCGCCACGCCGGCGGCGACAATGCGCCCGCCCCGTTCCAGCGGCAGCAGCCCACGACCACCGCGCCCGCGCCCGCCACCGCCCCGCGCAGCGACAGCATCGCCGTGCTCGACAGCCTGCGCGAGATGCTCGCGCAACATCGCGCGAACCAGGGCGCGCTGGATTACCACAGCGGTCGCGCGGCCACGCCGGAAGAACTGCAGCTGGCGCTGGACGCCCTGCAATTGCACGTCAGCGACGTCGCCGACAACGCACGACGCGAACTGCTGAGCGCGCAGGCGCTGCGCGACGAGCTGATGACCCAGCTCAACGCGGGCCGCCCGCAAGGTTCGGCGCAGATGCACCTGACCGCCGAGCAGGGCGACACCGTGGAACTCGTCGCGATGCTGTTCGAGCAGATGGACCGCCAGCTGCATCACCAAGGCAACGCGCATTCACTGTTGGGCGACCTGCAACTGCCGCTGCTGCGCATGGCCGTGGCGGACCAGGATTTCTTCAACCAGCGCGAACATCCCGCGCGCAAGCTGCTGGGCCTCGTCACCGAAGCGGCGAACGACTGGCTGGACGCGCCCGACGGCGACATCGACCGCTCGCTCGAAGCCAAGCTCACCCAGCTGGTCGACCGCGCACGCCGCGAGCCGCCCAGCACCGGCCTCTACACCAGCCTGCTCGCCGACATCGAACATCACCTTGGCCTGCTCAACCGCAAGGCGCAGATCGCCGAGCGCCGCCAGGTGGAAGCCATGCAGGGCCGCGAGCGCCTGGAACAGGCACGCCACCACGCCAATGCGCTGATGACGGAGCGCTTCGAGAAGTGCAACCCGCGCGGCTTGCTGCGCACCCTGCTCGAACGCGCATGGTCCGACGTGCTTGCGCTGACGTTGCTGCGCCACGGCGAAGACAGCGAAGCCTTCGTCTCGCGCCTGCGCATCACCGACCAACTGCTCGGCCAATTGCCCGTGACCGATCGCCACCTGTTGCAGGCGGAGGTGGAATCCGGCCTGCAGCAGATCGGCATGCACGCCGAGGAAGCCGTGCAGGTGGCGCAGCGACTGCTGGGCGTCCCCGCGCAGGGCGCGCCCAGCCAGGACACCGCGACCACCACCGAACTGGCCCTCAAGCTCAAGCAGCGCCAGCGCCTGGGCGAACACCTTGCCCCGGAAACTCCCGCGCCTGCGGCACCCGCGCCAGCCCCGCCGCCCGAGTCGCCGGAAACACGCATCCGCCAGCGGCTGCGCCAGTTGCCCTTCGGCAGCTGGTTCGAGTTCATCGACCCCGCCAACGGCCGCGTCACGCCACGCAAGCTGGCCTGGTACTCGCCGGTCTCGGGCAACAGCCTGTTCGTGACCCGGCGCGGCCTGCGCAGCCAGGAAATGACGCTGGAACAGCTGGCGCATGAAATGGTCTGCGGCCGCGTGCGCGAAATACCGCCGATGAAGGAAAGCCTGCTCGACCGCGCCTGGCACGCCCTGACCAGCCACCTGCGCCAGATCACCAGCGGCCACGGCACGTCCCCGCGCTCAGGAGCATCCACGTGAGCGAAAACGTCGCCTCCATCGACCAGCGCCGCGCCCTGCGCAAACGCGCCAACTTCACCGCCGTCGTCACCGACGTCATCACCGGCCAACCCATCGGCCACCTGGGCAATCTTTCCGCCAATGGCATGCTGTTGATCAGCACGCGCCCACCGCGCAGCGAAGCGATCTATCAGGTGAGCCTGTCCCTGCCGGGCCTGGGCAGCGCGCCGCAGAGCATCGAGGTGGGCATACAGGAACAGTGGCACGAGGCCGCGGCCAGCCCTGGGCAGGTGTGGGCGGGGTATCGCATCGTGGCGATCGACGATGCGGATGCGGCGTTGCTGGATGCGTGGCTGGAACAGCCGGATCGGGAATAGGTTTGGGTTGGGGCTGGTGCGATCTTTATGTGCGGCGTTGCATGAGCGCTCTCGCTCGGCCCCGACAGTGCGAAGCGCACGAGGGTCTTATATCGGGCCTCAAGGGCGTATAGGCCTCATTCTTTAGCCGTCATTCCTGCGAAGGCAGGACAAGCGCGAAGCGCGCAGAACGCCCGTAGGGCGGCCCCGAAGGGGCGAGCGAAGCGAGTCATCCAGTGACTTTGCTTTTGGCTGTCGCGTTGCGGCGATTGGCGCCTTCGTGCGTTCCCGCGACCGGGCCGCCTACGCGGCGGGCGTTTCGACCTTCTGCCGAAGGCCGAGTCACTTTTCTTTTGCTGGCCCAAAAGAAAAGTAACCCAAAGAAAATGGCC